>JRHI01000112.1_pt1 | contig 84828 bp, 78 predicted proteins | sample 215371 | NCBI WGS metagenome assembly JRHI01 (sample SAMN02929681, study PRJNA255918) | sediment metagenome | biome: cave system; feature: Ice Cave; material: Sediment; isolation source: sediment from deep within a dark volcanic ice cave with no known source of... ... | reverse complement strand
CGCGCAAAATCACGGTGGACGTGAAGGGCGAAATTCTGGAATTGAAAAATACCATCAACACCATGGTGGACCAGCTCAACGCGTTTGCCGGCGAAGTCACGCGCGTGGCACGCGACGTGGGTACGGAAGGAAAGTTAGGCGGACAGGCGAAGGTTCCCGGCGTGGCGGGAACGTGGAAGGACTTGACGGACAACGTCAACTTCATGGCCAGCAACCTGACGGAGCAGGTGCGCGGAATTGTGAAGGTGGTGACGGCGGTAGCCAACGGAGAACTGACGCAGAAGCTCACGGTAAACGCGAAGGGCGAAGTGGCGGCGCTGGCCGAGACGATTAACAACATGACCGACACGCTAGCGACGTTTGCGGACCAAGTGACCACAGTGGCGCGCGAAGTTGGCGTAGAAGGCCGACTTGGCGGGCAAGCCAACGTGCCCGGTGCCGCCGGAACGTGGAAGGATTTGACCGGAAACGTAAACCTGCTGGCGGACAACTTGACCAACCAGGTGCGCGCCATCGCGGAAGTTGCTACGGCGGTAACCAAGGGCGACTTGACGCGATCGATTCAGGTGGAAGCCAGCGGAGAAGTCGCAGAATTGAAAGATAACATCAACACGATGATCGACAACCTGCGACTGACGACGGATCGCAACACGGAGCAGGACTGGCTGAAGACCAACCTGGCGCGCTTCACGGGCATGTTGCAAGGGCAGCGCGATTTGACGTCGGTGGGACGCATGATGCTATCGGAACTGGCTCCGCTGGTGAACGCGCAGCAAGGCGTGATTTACCAGATGGAGACGGAAAATTCCGCGGGCATGGTGCTGCTGTCGGCGTTTGCCGATGACGGCGAGAAGGGGCACCGGCAGCAATTGCGCGTGGGAGAGGGGCTGGTGGGGCAATGCGCGGCAGAAAAACGCCGCATGTTGATTTCGGACGTGCCGCGAAATGCCGTGCCGGTGCGCTCCGGATTATTCGAAGCGGTACCGCGCAACGTGATTGTGCTGCCGGTACTTTTCGAAGACCGCGTGAAAGCGGTGATCGAGCTGGCTTCGCTGAGCGTTTTCACGGCGTCGCATATTGCGTTTTTGGAACAGTTGACGGCCAGCATCGGCATCGTGCTGAACAGTATCGAAGCCACGATGCAGACGGAAGGCTTGCTGAAACAGTCGCAGCAGCTGGCGACCGAGCTGCAGACACAGCAGAAAGAATTGCAGCAGACCAATGAGCAACTGGCGCAGAAAGCGCAGCAATTGGCCGAGCAGAACGTCGAAGTGGAACGCAAGAACCAGGAAATCGAACAGGCGCGCCGCGCCCTGGAAGACAAGGCCAAGGAATTGGCCCTCACTTCCAAGTACAAGTCGGAATTCCTGGCCAACATGTCGCACGAACTGCGCACGCCGTTGAACAGCATTCTGGTTCTCGGGCAGCAGTTGAGCGACAACGCCGACGCCAACCTGACACCAAAGCAAGTAGAGTATGCGCGAACGATTCATGGCGCAGGCACGGACTTGCTGAATTTGATCAGCGACATTTTGGACCTGTCGAAGATCGAATCGGGCACGGTGTCCGTGGAAGCAGAGGAGGTATTCTTCGCAAGCTTGCTGGAAATGATTGCGCGGCCCTTCAAGCATGAAGCGGACAACCGCAGGTTAACGTTTGAGGTGACTGCGGATCCGCAACTGACACGCAGTTTGGTTACGGACTCAAAACGCCTGCAACAAGTTTTGAAAAACCTGCTGTCCAACGCATTTAAATTTACGGAGCACGGCGGTGTGAGTCTGGCGGTCTCGGTCGCTAAAGAGGGCTGGACCAGCAATCATCCGATTCTGAATAGTGCTGCATCGGTGGTGGCCTTTGAAGTGTCCGACACGGGCATTGGAATTCCGCCCGAGAAGCAGAGGATTATTTTTGAGGCGTTTCAACAGGCCGATGCCGGAACGAGCCGCAAGTATGGCGGGACCGGGTTAGGACTGGCGATCAGCCGTGAGCTGGCCAATTTGCTGGGCGGTGAAATTCAACTTCGCAGCCAACCAGGCAAAGGCAGCGTCTTTACTTTGTACCTGCCGAAGACGTATGTGGGGCCGTCGAACGCGTTCGAACCACGCAGTGAGCGGAAGGCCAATTCTACCGTTTCCGCGATTCAGCTGGCGAGCAATGTCGGGTTGGAGCACCCGGCAGAGGTTGTCGATGACGACCGCGAGAGCCTGGAACCGGGCGACAGCGTGCTGCTGATCGTAGAAGACGATCCGCATTACGCACGCGTCTTGCGAGACCTTTCGCACGACAAAGGTTTCAAGGTACTGGTGGCGTCGCGAGGAGCGGAGGCTCTAGCACTGGCGCGCGAGTACCATCCGACCGCCGTGTCGTTGGATGTTTTTCTACCGGACATGCTGGGCTGGACGGTGCTCAATCATCTGAAGCAAGACTCGTCCACGCGCCACATTCCGGTGCAAATGCTGACGATGGATGAAGACCGGCACCACGGACTGGCGCGCGGAGCGTTTTCCTTCGTAACCAAGCCAACGACGCCGAAGGGATTGGAGTCCGCGCTGGAACGCATTAAAATTTATTCCGCGCCGCGCCGCCGCCGGTTGCTGGTGGTGGAAGACAATCCCGCAGAGCAATTAAGCATTCGTGAACTATTGAGCCACACGGACATCGATGTGACCGTGGCAGAAACCGGTAAAGAAGCGCTCAGCACGGTGAGTGAAAACGCGTTCGATTGCGTGGTGCTGGACCTGCGTTTGCCGGACATGTCGGGCTTCGACGTTCTAGAGCGCATCGGAAACAGTCCAACCCTAAGCGATCTGCCGGTAGTGGTTTTCACCGGCAAGGAACTTTCTTCGGAAGAAGATGCGCGCCTGCACACTCTGGCACGGAGCGTGGTGGTTAAGGACGTGGAATCTCCGGAGCGGTTGCTCGACGAAACGGCGATATTTTTGCATCGCGTGGTTGCCGACCTTCCGCCGGAGAAGCAGCGTATGCTGGAAAGGCTGCATCGGTCGGATGAAGCGCTGGTCGGAAAGAAAGTTCTGGTCGTCGATGATGACGTGCGAAACATTTTCGCGCTCAGCAGCGTGCTGGAACGGCGCGGAATGACGGTTCTAACCGCAGGCACAGGTCGCGAAGCGATTAAAACACTGGAAAACACGCGCGATATGGCCATTGTGTTGATGGACATCATGATGCCGGAAATGGATGGCTACGAAACGATGCAGGTGATCCGACAGAATCCCGCGCTGCGGCGTTTGCCGATCATCGCGTTAACCGCCAAAGCCATGAAGGGCGATCGTGAAAAATGCCTGGAAGCGGGCGCTTCAGAATATCTGGCAAAACCGGTGAACACCGATCAACTGCTTTCCGTTTTGCGCATGTGGTTGCATCGCTAAGCCATGAATTCACAACGGATGGTTACAACGTTTATCGATGATTGGTGTGCTTTACAATCGTTCAAATTAACTCGCTGCAAAGAGAGAATATGATCGCGCCCGAAAAGGTCAACATCCTGATGGTCGACGATCAGCCCGCAAAGTTGTTGACCTATGAGGCGATACTTAACGAACTCGGCGAGAACCTGATCAAGGCGAATTCCGGGCGGGAAGCTCTGGAGCATTTGCTGAAGACGGACATCGCGGTGGTGCTGATGGACGTCAGCATGCCGGACATCGATGGATTTGAGCTGGCTGGAATCATCCGGCAACATCCACGCTTTCAGAAAACCGCGATCATATTTATCTCGGGTGTGCATTTGACCGATCTGGACCGATTGAAAGGCTACCAGCGTGGCGCGGTGGACTATCTATCGGTGCCGGTGGTACCGGAATTGCTGCGCGCCAAGGTCAGCGTGTTCGCGCAACTGCATCGCGGCGCGCAACAACTGGAGTTGCTGAACAGCGAACTTCATAGCCTTTCCGGCAAACTGTTGAGCCTGCAGGATGAAGAACGGCGCCGCATCGCGCGAGACCTGCATGATGGATTAGGACAGGAATTGAGTGCGGCCAAGATGCTCATCGACGGGATACATATCGGCAATCCGTCCGCGGAGATTGCCGCGGAAGCAGCACTGCAGGCCAGCGGATTACTGGATCAAGTGATCCAACAAGTGCGAAGTATTTCTCATTTGCTGCATCCGCCGCTGCTGGATGAAATCGGTTTGCAGTCGGCGGTTCGCTGGTATTTGGATGGCCTGACGGATCGCAGTGGGATTGAGACCGTTTTTGATGTGGTGCCGCGCGAGTTTCCCCGTCTGGCGCCGGAAGTGGAGACGGCCATTTTCCGCATTATCCAGGAAGCGTTGACGAATGTTTTCCGGCACTCGGGGGCGGAAAAAGCATGCGTCAACCTGGCGCTGGATGGAGATCACGTGGCGATCAGCGTGCGTGATTTTGGCAAGGGCATTGCGGAAAATATAGTGGAATTGCGCCCCGGAAGCGTGGGGATCGGGCTTGGCGGCATGCGGCAGCGCGCCAAAGAATTCGGCGGCGAATTAAAATTGCGAAATGCCGATCCAGGGACGCTGATTGAAGTCACTATTCCAATAAAGCCGGCAAATGTTCAGGCTCAGCGAACGCAAGCGTCTCTTCGTACATCACCTATAGCAAATTAGGCTGGAAGTTGCGCGCATATCGGCGTGAGGCTGGATTGGTGTGTGCGCACGCTTTGCGGGTTGCGCATTGTTAGTCACGTCGCGAACGATCGTTGAAACGGTTCAACCTTTTCTACGCGTCTAATGAATGCCGGTCGTGCGCAGGATTTGTGTGGGAAAAGGATCGAACGATGGGTCTGCCGGGCCAGTTACGGCGCGTTTTGTATCTCTTATTGTTGGTGAATGCGACGGCGTTGGTGTTTGCGAACGCGTGGTGGTGTTCTGCAACGGCCACGATGGCGCAAGAAGTCGCGCAGAACGCTGCTTCCTCCCGGAAAGCGTCCGGACCGCTGGGAACTATCAAGTCGATCTCCGGGAATACTCTAGTGCTAACCAGCGACTCGGGGACAGAGGTGACCGTTGCGATTCAGGAGTACACCAAATTTGTGCGCGTGGCGCCAGGGCAGAAGGACTTGAGAGACGCGCAGCCGATACAAATTGGAGATTTACAAATCGGAGATCGCATCCTGGTACGTGGAGAAACCGGAGAAGGCGGCAAGACCGTTGTGGCAACTTCAGTGATTGCCATGAAGAAGGCGGACATCGCCGATAAACAAAGTCGCGAGCGCGACGAGTGGCAGAAAACCGGAGTCGGGGGTTGGGTGAACAGTGTTGACGCGGCCGGGGAAACGATCAGCATTACAGTGCCTTCGGCACGAGAGAAAAAAACGGTCGCCATTCATATTTCGAAACAGACTGTCCTGCGGCGCTACACCCCCGGTTCTGTGAAATTTGACGATGCCCACGCAGCGCCACTTGAGCAGATTAACCCCGGCGATCAGTTGCGCGCGCGGGGAACCAAGAATAGCGACGGTAGCGAATTGGCGGCTGAGGAAATTGTGTCGGGTAACTTTAGAAATATCTCCGGAACAATTTCAGGGATGAATGCAACGCAAAACAGTATTACGGTGCGTGACCTGGTTACTAAAAAATCGGTGATGGTGAAAATCACGGGGGATTCGCAACTACGTAAGCTGCCAGCTGCAATGGCGCTTCGGATTGCCGTGCGGTTGAATGGGTCGTCGGGTGGGGCGGGCACGGCGCAGGCCGTGCCCGGTGCGGCGGCCAGACCCATTGCTAAAGGGCCGGCGTCCCCGGAGGACAGACAACCCGACAGCCGGGATTCTAACGGAGAGGTGAACGGTGGCGTTAGAAAAACGGCGGGCGTCGGTCTTGGGGGCGGATCGGATGGTGCGGGAGGCTCTCCCGATTTGCAGCAAATGATCAGCCGCATGCCTGCGGCCACAATTTCAGATTTGCATCCGGGAGACGCCGTGATGCTGGTGGCGACGGAAGGAACTAGGGACAGTGTCACTGCGATTACTCTCCTCGCAGGAGTCGAACCGATTCTGCAAAGTTCACCAAATGGTGTCGCGTCCACGATCCTCTCGCCGTGGAGCTTGAATGGCGCACCGAGCGGCGACGCGGGGACACCGTGATCGATCGCGTTGTTTACAGAGGTAGGCAATTCGGTGCATTCAAACGCAAAAACCGAGATGGGATGAAGCTTCGGGCCATACACATAAACATTCTGATTCTTGTCGCGCTGGTCTTTGCTTTTGTATTGGCAACGAACAACACCGCGCTTGCTCAGGTTGCAACTGGATCGCTGCGCGGCCAAGTTACCGATCCTTCTGGCGCAACTGTAGGCGGCGCGACGATTGTATTGACCAAGCCGGACGGCAGTTCTTTGGACGTTGCGACGAACAAAGATGGCGGGTACGAAGCGAAAGGACTGCTGCCCGGGAAATATACAGTGAAGGCGGTCGCAGAAGGATTTGGGTTATTTACCGCTGTAAACGTCGCTATCACGGCGGGGCAAATTCAGACACTCAACATTGCGCTAACGATTGAGGAACAAAAAGTGGAAGTGCAGGTGAACGACTCGCCGACGCAACTGGACGTAGATCCGCAAAATAATGCCGGCGCAATCATTTTGAAAGACAAAGATCTGGAATCGTTGTCCGACGATCCCGACGAACTACAGTCGGAGCTTCAAGCGCTGGCGGGGCCTTCGGCTGGTCCGAACGGCGGGCAGATTTATATCGACGGTTTTACTGGCGGGCAGCTTCCGCCAAAGGCGTCAATTCGCGAAATTCGTATCAACCAGAATCCTTTCTCCGCGGAATTCGACAAACTCGGCTATGGAAGAGTTGAGGTATTCACAAAGCCGGGTACCGACCAATACCATGGGCAGCTGTTTTTGACCGGGAACACCGCCGGTTTAAATTCGCGTAATCCGTTTGAAGTGATTCCTGCCGGCACACAACCGCCGGGCTATAAATCGACGCAGTTTAGCGGAAGTCTTGGAGGCCCCATCAATAAAAGGGCGTCGTTCTTTTTTAATTTCGAACGGCGCGATATAAATGATCTGTCTATCGTCAGCGCTAAGATTCTTGATCCTAATTTTAACGTGATTAATTTCAGCGATGCGGTGGCCAATCCGCGTACGCGAATTAACTTAAGTCCGCGACTGGATTACCAGGTCAGCAAAAACAATACGCTCACAGCTCGATACCAGTACGAACGCAACCGCCAGGACAACAACGGTATCGGTCTGTTCAATCTGGCGTCTCAGGGCTACAACCAGCTTGAAACGGAACAAACTCTACAGGTAAGCGACACGGAGATTCTGAATTCCAGAACTATCAACGAGACGCGCTTTCAATATATTCGCGAGGACACGAACCAAACGCCGCTTAGCATCGCGCCAACGGTTTCTGTTCAGGCGGCATTTGTCGATGGCGGCAACACGCAGGGAACGGTACACAACATTCTGAACCGTTATGAATTGCAGAATTACACCTCCGTGTCGTTGGGTAAGCATTTTGTGAAATTCGGTGTCAGGTTGCGGGCCAACCGCGACGTGAGCGCCGAAACCGCCAACTTCAACGGGAATTTCACGTTCGGTTCGCGGCAGGCTCCGACGTGTACCAGCGGCGGTGTAGGGAGTTCCTGTCCAATCATCAGCGGGCTGCAGGCGTATCAAATTACGCAGCAAGGTCTCGCGCAGGGTCTAACTATTCCTCAAATCGCTGCGATGGGCGGGGGTGCCAGCCAATACTCCGTGACCAGCGGGACTGCCAAGTCGGACATTACTTATTGTGATGCGGGACTTTACGCGCAGGACGACTGGCACTTAAAACCAAACATGACCCTCAGTTATGGTTTGCGTTTTGAGAGCCAGAACAATTTGGGAGACCACACGGATTTTGCGCCGCGGATGGGGTTTGCGTGGGGTATCGGCGCGGGCGCGAAAAAAGCAGCGCCAAAAACGGTGCTGCGCGCGGGCTTTGGCGTGTTTTACGACCGCTTTACGTATGAGTTGGCGCTGCAACAGCAAAGATTGAACGGCGTCACGCAACAGCAATTTGTAGTTACGAATCCGCAATTCTTTTTGGCTGACACTCCTACGCCGGAGCTGCTTCCCGCCGGGGTGACTGCGCCCACTGTTTACCGGGCAAATCCGGATTTGCGGACTCCCTACACGATGCAGACAGGCATCAGCGTGGAGCGCCAGCTTACGAAAAACGCCAACCTGGCAGTGACGTATTTAACTTCGCGGGGAGTGCACCAGTTTTTTACGGAGAATATCAATTCGCCGGTTTGTCCGTCGTTTCCTTGCGATCTCGCGGTCGCGCCGCGTACTTTGGCGCAGGCGGGCAACATATACCAATACCAATCGGAAGGCATCTTCAAACAAAACCAGCTGATCGTCAACAGCAGCGTGCGATCGGGTACGAAGTTTTCTCTGTTCGGTTACTACACGCTGAATTATGCGCATAGCGATACCGGGAGTGCATCGAGTTTTCCTTCCAGCGCGAACGATATCAGCCTGGATTACGGGCGTTCTCCATTCGACGTTCGCCACCGCGTGTTTTTCGGCGGGAGTGTGTCATTGCCCTATGCATTTCGGGTGAGCCCGTTTCTGATCGCTAGCTCCGGTACGCCTTACAACATTACGATCGGTCAGGATTTAAATGGCGACTCGATCTTCAACGATAGACCCGCAATAGCCGGCGGAAATTCGAATCCAGCGAATGTGGTAAGTAACCGCTTCGGCTCGTTTGATCTGATTCCACAGCCGGGAGAAACGCTGGTTCCGATTAATGAATTGACTGGGCCGGGTCGCTTGTCACTGAATGTACGGCTAAGCAGAAGCTTTGGCTTCGGCAAGAAAAAAGAAAACACTGCAAGTGACCTTGGCGGACCCGGCGGATCGGGAGGGACATTCGGGCGCGGACCCGGCGGACCGGGTGGCCGAGGCGGAGGAGGTCGCGGCGGCATAGGTGGGCCAGATTTCGGCAGCACCAACCATCGCTATAATCTTACGTTCAGCATATCGGCGCGCAACATTTTCAATAATGTGAATCTCGCCACGCCGATTGGTAACTTGAGCTCGCCACTGTTTGGCGAATCGAATGGGCTGGCGAGCGGTTTTGGTGCCACGGCCACGGCAAACCGGCGCATCGATCTGCAAGTTTCATTTAACTTCTAGACGGCTCAAAGCACATCGTCAATCAGCGACCGAGCGGTTTGTAAACTTCGCCGCCCTTCATTACGAACACAACTTTTTCCATCGCGCTGATATCGGCGAGCGGATCGCCATCGACGGCAACTATATCGGCAAACTTGCCGGGCTCAAGCGTTCCAATATCGTTGCTGCGTCCCAGAAGTTCCGCGCCATTGATGGTCGCGGCTCGCAGCGCTTCGATGGGTGTCATGCCGCCGCGCACCAACGCGCCGAATTCCTTCGAAACAAAATCGGGATCGTCGTCGAGGCCATACGCAATTTTCAGATGATGGTTCAGCGCGCGTCTGAACGCTGGGCCCTGTTCTTTGATTATGGCCACACCTTTGGCGTAGCTTGCAGGATCACGGCCCTGCGACAGGCCCGTATCCATGTCGTGCTGAAAGCAATACAGCGTGGGCACGAGCCAGGTGCCATGCTGCTCCATCAGCTTGGCGCCTTCTTCATCGAGCACTGTTCCGTGCTCAATGGAATCGACGCCTGCGCGAACGGCGGCTTTGATTCCTTCGGGACCTTCAGCATGGGCCATAACTTTTTTGCCCGCGCGGTGAGCCACTTCGACGGCTTTGGCCATTTGCTCCTGGCTTAATTCCTGCGCGGTGTAATCGCTGATGGGATCCATCACTCCCCCGGTGGCCATCAATTTAATCCAGTCGGCGCCAAACTTGATATCCCGGCGTACCGAGACATTTACCTGGTCCACAGTGTCGGCGATGTTGACCGGGCGCGGCAACGATTTGTCCGGCGCAAGCACGTCGCTGTCGCCATGCCCGCCGGTGAGTGAAACAAAATTGCCGGCGGAAACAATTCTGGGCCCGACAATCAGTCCTTTTTCGATGCTATTGCGCAGCGCCAGCTGGCCGTAGCCGATGTCGGACTCGCCGGCGTCACGCAGCGCGGTGAAGCCGTGATCCAGCCAGATTTTTACGTTGTGTACGCCCCAGATGGCCGCCTGCGGAGAAGACATACGCAAGCTGGAAGTAGAAGACTGATCCTTGGGATTGCCGAGCACGTGCGCGTGGCTATCGATCAGTCCGGGCACTACGGTGTATTTCGACAGATCAATGACGGTGATGCCGGACGGCAGTTCGGTCACGATGCGGGCGATGCGATCCTTTTCTACGATGACGAAGGCATTGGTCGTGACATGTCCGGTGCGCACATCGACCAGGTGTCCTGCGAGGATGGCTACAATCTGGGTGGGTTTCGCGGCGGCGGTCGAATGCGCTGTCTGCGCCGGTAGATTACCGGGGAATAAGAATGTGCAGATGCAGCAGAAATATCTGAAGAAAATTGTCACTGGGGCTCCAGGAATCTTAGAATCGTTCGGCAAGAGCTTACGAAGCGGACGGTAGGGAATGCAATCTTAATCGGCGGCGGCGAACGGGATTAAACTGATTGAGGCGCAAGCCGACGGGTTTGAGGTGCGGGGATGAAAAAGATGCGGCGCAAGAAGTTCGATCGTGGGACTGAAGCGCGGCGGGTGGCGCGCAAATCCGGGATTGCGCCGGCGAACACGCGGGTGATCGAGGACAAACGAAAACGTCCAGCCAAACATAAGAAGAAATGGCTGGAGAAGGAAGTTGTCTGAGGGGCGGGCAGAAATCAAATCGTCTGGTTGCCTAAGGGATCTGCGCGCTACCCTGCAATTGCCTACGGATGTTGAGGCCTTTTTAGTTTTAAGTGAGGTCCGGACCGGACCTAGTTTTTTGAGCTTCAACCGGGGCGATTGGCGGGAACGGATTCGTCGGGCCGAAACAGCAACGCAGCGGCAATATTGCGCTTTTGCGAAAGCACCAGAGCCATATCTTCCAGATTTGTTTTGTTGAAACCCAAACAGGTGACCTTCACGGTGCCTTCCGGATCGATCAGGAAGGTCGTCGGCACGTTCGTCAGGCCGTAGCTGTTCGAAGCAGGATAGTCGGCGTCATCTAGTAGAATCGGGAAAGTTACGCCGTATTCGTCGGCGAATTCCTTACTGGCCCGCGCATTGTCTTGCGATATGCCGATGAATGAAATATCGGCGCCGCCATAGCGTTTGTGCAGGCGTTCCAGGAAGGGAAAGGTGAATTGGCAGACCGGACAGGACACTTTAAAGAACGAGACGAAGACGGGGCCGCGTTGAAGCAGCGCCTTTAGCGAATATTCCGTGCCATCGAGTGACTTCAGTGAGAAATCGGGCGCTGTCTGGCCCGCAACTATATTGTTCATGTGTTCTTTTGATCCCAGCCAGTGCGAAAGCCGATCCAGGATTCCCATCTCAAAAGTTTAGCGCAGAACCCCTAAAGCATCGACGTGGCTTTTTGGCGCGGGTGTAAGTTTGCAGCCTGCGGACTTATGGGAAATAGAATTCTGCCTGCGCCTGTGAAGGGCTAATGAATTTGTTTGGTTTTGCGCTGCATGTAGTCCATGAGCAAATATTGACCCAGGGTGTAGGGCGTCGTGAAATACGCCTTGCCGCGGCACATTTCCGTGATTTTCTGCACAAAATGCACCAGGCTGTAGTCGCTGGCCAGCATGAACGTGTTGATCAGGATGCCCGCGCGCTTGCACTTATTCACTTCTTCCAGCGTTTGCCCTACGACAAAAGGATCCAGACCGAACGCATTTTTGTAAATGCGCCCGTCTTCAAGCGTCAAGGCCGAAGGTTTCCCGTCGGTGATCATGATGATCTGGCGCATGTCTTTTTTCTGGCGGAGCAAAATACGCTGCGCCATCTTTAAACCTTCGCGGGTGTTGGTGTAATACGGACCGACCTGCACGCGCGCTAGCTCGCCGAGCGGAACTTCCTCGGCGCTATCGTGAAAGAGAACCAAAGTCAAGGTATCGCCGGGATATTGCGTGCGGATCAGATGCGACAGGGCCATGGCCACGCGTTTGGCGGGTGTGAAACGATCTTCGCCATAAAGAATCATGCTGTGGCTGCAATCCAGCAACAGGACAGTGGCGCAGGAACTTTGATATTCGCACTGATGCACCATCAAGTCGGAATAGTTGAGATCAATGGGGACTTTGACGCCTTCGCGCCGCACGGCATTGAACAGAGTGCCGCTGACGTCCATATTCAGCGTATCGCCAAATTCATATGCGCGGGTGGCACCGCCGGACTCCACGCCGGTGGACAGGTCGCGGGTATCGTGGCGGCCAAAACTGCTGCGGCCCATCGAGCCCATCAAATCCTGCAAGGTTTTGAAACCGAGGAAGTCGATGGTCTTGTCGGTGATTTCAAAGCGCGTTTCCGTTTGCCGATCTTGTGGCTTACCCAGACTGCCACCGGGTGTTTTCTGGTGCGGCGGCGTCACCTGCGGCGGTTGTTGGGGATTGATAAAGCCTTCCTCTGCAAGGCGCTCCATCAATCTCTCGATCAAGTCTTTTACCGCCTGGCTATTTTGCGCTCGCGGGTCCTGCAACATCTTGCGTAATTCTTCACTCATGACATCTTCGGGCAGCAGATCGCCTTCCTGCAGGGCGCGCAGGATAGCTTCCTTGAGCGCTTCCATGGAACGCTCGTTTTTCATTTCGGAAACGCCATAAAACTGCGATTGGAAGCCGCTCTGCAGGAAAAAATCGCCCATGCGCTTTACGAGCTCTTCCAGATCGACAGCGTCGGCGGGTTCACCAACATATTTACCGTAACGAACAATTTTCATGCGAAATCCTCGGGGCGTTCAAATCTTTGTAGAGCGATGATAAGAGCACGATTCGCGAAGAGCGTTGTGCGCGTTCGCGGGCCAACCAACGTCAATTGAACTGCCGACGCGGTCCGCGCGACGAACTTTCGCGCGGTTCCTGTGGCTTTTGCTTTTCCGCGTAGTAGCCGCGCTCTTCGCTGCGGCCAATGCGACGGTGCGCCCACAAGCCTTCGAGAATCATTTCCGCGGCGGCGGCCGACGCACCACGATTCTTGTGGTCGGACGCGCCGAGCTTGCCGGTGTGTTCCATCAAGCCCTGGATTTTCGATAGCTGCTGGAAACGCTCGTCGGTGCCAGTTAGTTCGGCAATTTTCAGTTCACCGCCCAGCTCAAACCACTGAATCACAGGCTGGAAGTTAACATCCCCAAAATGCTTGGTGAACACGCGGCCGACGGCAGTACGAATCAACTCCCGGGCAATGGTGTCCGCGCCTTTCAATTCGCCTTCATATTCCAACTCCATCTTGCCGGTGATGGCGGGAAGGGCGGAATAAACGTCCGCGACGCTGGCGAAGGTAGAGCTTTCACCAGTGCGCGCTGCACGTTGCTCGGCGCTGCTTACCACACTTTCCAGCGTGGTAATGGGGAGGCGCTGGCTCACACCGGAGCGGCGATCCACGCGTTTGTCTTCGCGTGCCTGAAAGGCAATTTCCTCGACGACCTCGCTGAGATAAGCGGGCACTTCAATGTTCCGTCCGGCTTCGCGACGCACCCACGCTTCCTGCGCGGTGATGGTCATGCCTTCTTCCACGCTGGCGGGATAGTGGGTGCGAATTTCCGCGCCGATGCGATCTTTTAGTGGAGTAATTATTTTTCCACGTGCGGTGTAGTCTTCCGGGTTCGCGGTAAAGACCAACAAAACATCAAGCGGCAGACGGAGTGGGTAACCTTTAATTTGGATATCGCCTTCCTGCATGATGTTGAAGAGGCCCACCTGAATTTTTCCGGCGAGGTCGGGAAGCTCGTTGATACCGAAAATGCCGCGATTGGCGCGGGGCAACAGGCCGTAATGGATGGTTAGTTCGTCGGAAAGGTCGCGTCCACCGCGTGCCGCGCGGATGGGATCGACGTCGCCAATAATATCGGCCATGGTCACATCCGGCGTGGCCAGTTTTTCGACGTAGCGGCTGTCGCGAGGCATCCAGGCGATCGGAGTGTCGTCGCCTTCGGCCGCAATTTTCTCGCGGCAGGCGCGGCATATCGGCTTCAACGGATCATCATTGATTTCGCAACCGACAACCACGGGAATTTCCGCGTCCAGCAAATTGACCAAGCCGCGCAGGATGCGGCTCTTCGCCTGACCGCGCAATCCCAACAGAATGAAATTATGGCGAGAGAGAAGCGCGTTAACGATCTGCGGTACGACAGAGTCCTCGTAACCCGTGAATGCCAGGGAAAAGGGGCTCTCCTCGGTCAATCATGCGCAGCAAGTTGCGGCGAATCTCGTCCTTTACGGAACGCGAAGCGCCGACGGCATCAAAATCGGGAATGCGTTTGAGTTCGCCCAGCGTGCGTGGTTTGGAATGTGGTGTGGAAGTTTTCATCGATGTCGTAGCAGTCATTGGGCCCCAATTGTTTGATTGCGCGTGATGCGCGTCGAGTCTTATTGCGAGTTTAAAAACAATTAATTCAACACGTGTTTCGTTCCAGCCGCCTGTCCGCGCACCAACTCCTCTTTCTGTAAGTGCGGCGCCCAGCTGCGAAGGTAGCCCACCAGGCGTTCCTGGCGTTCGGCTTCGGAGCGTAATTCGAGGAGTTGCTGCTTCCACAAAAGATCTATCGGCAAGGTTGCAGCCACTTGAAAAGAGAAACGCTGCGGCGAAGCGGCGGCTGGATTTTTTGGATAATCGCCGAAGATCAACGTGTGGCAGGTTTCGTAGAGCTCCACCAGATCGGCTGGTGGTACATAGGATTCTTCGCAGTCTTCCAGATACTCGATTTGCCCCTCAAGAAGCGGATTTTCGGTAAACAGGTCCACCACGCGAAATGGTTCGCGCCCTGCGATTAATATGTCCAGCTTCGCGTCGGTGGTGCGAGTGCGAACTTGCATCAGTTGGGCGGTGCAGCCGACCCGCGCAATTCCATTCGGCGTGGAAAGGAGCATTCCAAATTCAGAGTCACCACCAATGCAACGCTCCACCATTTGCAGGTAACGCGGCTCGAAGATGTGCAACGGAAGTTCAGCGCCGGGGAGAAGAACGACGTTCAAGGGAAAAAGCGGAATGCGATCTGGCCGCATGGGTCCCATAAGGGATGATACCAGAGAGGGAAAAATGATGCAGGGCACGAACAAGTACCCTATTAAAGCAGCAAGAAATGCGGATTACCTGTTGGCGCGAGGTGTTACGTTTTCAGCGCAACTCGCCCAGCAAAACCTCCATTTCGGACTGCGCGTGCTGATCACCTTTCGCTCTCGCGGCTGCGATGCCACTGGAAAGAACTTGTTTCGCTTCGTCGGTACGCGCTTCGCGGGCCAGCAACTGGCCGTACATGAGATATGCCGGAATATAGTCGGCATGTTGTTCAACGAGCAGATGAAACTGGTGAATGGCTGCTGCGGGATCGCCGCTGCTCATACACTCCATTGCCAATCCGTAACGCGAGAAAGCGTCATTCGGAGCTTTCGCCACAAATTCTTCGAGCACCTGCCGGCGGGTTTTCTTTTGGTCAGTCATGGAGAGCTACCGTAGTATACGGGCAGCGCATGGCGTTCCCCAATATCGTTGTGACACCCAGCAGGGAACTGGCGGGGATCGGATAGAGTGGATGATGAATCGAGGAACGCGATGATTTTGAGAAGAGGAGTACAGTGAATAAATCTCAACTGAAGCCTAAGCCCGTGAGCGCATCACGATCGGAAATGGCTGAAGTGGTACTGCCGGCACAAACCAATGCGCTAGGAAAGCTGCTTGGCGGTCATGTGATGCACCTGGTAGACATTGCCGCAGCCATGGCGGCCAGCCGTCATTCCAACAGTTATGTGGTGACCGCCTCGGTGGACTATATCGATTTTCGCAATGCCGTCAATCTGGGTGAGATCGTAATTTTGAAATCGCAAGTAAATCGCGTATTTCACACTTCCATGGAGGTTGGCGTGGAAGTTTTTTCTGAGCAGATTCTGACTGGGGAACGCAAGCACACAACTTCAGCGTACGTCACGTTTGTGGCCATCGACGAGCACACGAAGATGCCCACGCCTGTGCGTCCCTTGCTGGTGAAAACAGCGGAAGAAAAGCGGCGTTACCGGCAGGCGGCGGAGCGGCGAAAAGCGCGTTTACGTTTGCGGTACGGGAAATAAAAGGAATTACGAGGTTGGTGCGACCTCAGTGGCTAGTTCGGCGTAGGCCTAAGTCATTGCTCCGACCCAGCGGGGCGCGCTGGTAGGTGCGGCACTGCCACCTTCGGGTTCTTCGGTTATCGCCAAAGCCTTGGTTGCGGCCACTACTTCAGGTGGATTAGCCACCAGCATGACGAACTTGCCGCTGGCATCCGGACGCAACATTTCCGACGGCATGGGCTTGGCGCCGGGAGCCTTCGGTATTAACCACAGCTGTAGTACGTGATTCCCGGACGGCATGGGTATTTTTTGTCCGGTAAGCACAATTCCGTATTGCGCGTGCCACATGGCAACGAGTTGCGGCGCCTGAATTTTTTGCGGCGCGAGCATGATCTTCACTGTCGCAGGATCCGAGAGAATCGCATTTTCACGTTTAGCGAGCGCCAACTGAGCTTCCATGGCTGCAACCTGCTGTTGAGCAGCAGTGCGCTGGGTTTGCGCCGTCAACGCGGCTCGCTCATTGGCAGCGCGCAATTCTTCCTGCATGCGGTGGGCATTCCACGCGGAATAAAGTGTGAAGAGCAAAAGCGCCGCAATACCCGCAGAGAGCCAGAACGGCACAGCAGCAGTCTTCGTGAGTGAAGCAGTCTTCGAGGAGCGGGCCTCGGATCGCACCGTCTGCATCAGACGACCTTTCAGCTTGTCCGACGGCGCGGATTCTGGCGATGTATAGGCGAGCTGGCTGACCAGCCAACGAGCTTCGGCAACGGACTTGGCGCAATCGTCGCAACCGGTGGCCAGGTGCGCCTCGAGCGCGGCCTTGTCGGGTGCGTCAAGCGCACCGAGCGCGTAGGCGTCAAACATCTCCCGGAATTGGTCGCAACTGCTCACGTCGGCGCCTGCATTCCTTCCCTAAGTCGAATAAGACCGTTTCGAATCCAACTCTTTACGGTGCCGAGAGGTTCTTTCAATTCTTCGGCAATCTCGGTATGCGTCAGTCCCTGAAAATACGCAAGTTCGATAGCGCGTTTTTGCTGGGGATTCAACGCCCCAACCAGCGAACGCACGCGCTCCGCGCGCCGTTTGGCGTCCAGTTCCTTTTCGTACTGGGGTGCCACAACCACAGAAAATATCTCGTCCGTCTGATTTTCCAGGCGGCGCTGCCGTTCACTCTTCAGACGTAAGGTGTCCAGCGCGCGGTTACGCGCCAGAGTCATGAGCCACGGCACGAACGGTCCGCGCGCGGAATCATACTGAGCAGAGTTCCGCCAAAGCTGCAGAAACACATCCTGCACGACTTCTTCAGCAGGCCCCGCTTGCTGCACGATGCGCAGCACTAGCGAGTACACGAGTCGCGAATACCGATCGTAAACTTTTTCGAAAGCGCTCACGTCTTTTTGGAGAAGCAGGTGTACGAGCGCAGCGTCAGCAGACGCTCCGCCGTCATCGAGGTGACTTAATGCCGCGAGGAACACGGTTAAGCTTCTTCTCCTAAGACAGGATACGGAATACAGGGTTATCCGGATGAGGCATAAATAGATGAAAGCGATGTTTCCGGATGGGGATTACATTTTAACCGTTTCCGCGGCCATGGTCAAGGCTTGTTCGACACACAGTCCCAATGCGGGACCGCGCAGGTAGTTGCCGGCGAGGTGCAGATTCGGATAGTTGGCGGTTAACTGGCGCAATTCGGATACGCGGGCCGCATGGCCAACGTTTAGCTGAGGAATAGCGAGCGGGTACTTCTCGACGTGCGAAAAGCCCGGCTGGTTCGAAATGCCCAGGATTGGAGCAAGCTCGCGATGCACGGTAACAATGAGGTCTTTCTCGGACATTGAGATGGCGTTGGGGTCTGCCACTCCGCCCACAAAGCTGGTGAGAAGTACGTGTCCATCCGGCGCGCGGCCCGGGAAAAGGGAAGAATTCCACACGCTTCCGAGAACGCGAAGCCTGGACGATCGCGGGGCGAGAAAACCAAATCCGTGGAGTGCATGGCTCACGGAATTTTTTCTGTAGCCGAGAGAGACGACCACTACTGGGGCATAATCGATGCCTTGCAGAAGGGGTTCGAACCGCGGGTTGAGGCCACGCAGCAACTGCGCCGCTCGCGGAGCGTTGGTCGCAACGATCAATCGATCCGTGATGATATGTTCTTGGCGATCGTTCGATTGCAGCGTCAACTCAAATCCAGATGTATTAGAAGTGGCAGGGGCCCTGACGGATTTCACGGTCGTTCCATAGCGTATGCTCGTGCCGAGATTCCTGCCCAGCGCATCGACTAGCGTTTGATTGCCATCACGGAATGTCTGCAGGCTCGGCTTTTCTTTTGCCGCGCCCTTTTTCCCGGCACGCAGTAAACCGCGGACTACGCTGCCGGCGGATCGTTCGGCTTCATGCAACTGTGGGAACGCGCTTTGCAAACTGAGTCTTTCGGGATTTCCGGCATAGATCCCGGATACGAAAGGGCCGACCAGTTTCTCCAGCAATTCGGCGGAAAATTTGCGTCGGACAAAGTCAGCAAGCGATTCGTCGGTTTGCGGCGCGCTCGTGTGCCCGGCGATATCTTTCAACACGCGCCACTTGGTTCGCATGCTGAAAAGTGGAGATTTAAAGAAGGCTGGCGGGCTAAGGGGAACGGCTTGCAAATGGCCGTCAATGAAAACGTAGCGAGGTGCACCTTCCGGTGCTTTGACGAGCTGTGATTCGATTTGCAATTCACGGCAGAGCGCGAGAATCGGCGCGGTGGCATTGAAGCTTTGCGGCCCTAGCTCCAAGAGATACCCATCACGGTATTCGGAGTGAATCACGCCGCCGGGCTGCGTCGAAGCCTCCAATAGGAGCACTTCTGTGCCGGCATTGCGCAGCGCATGCCCGCACACCAAACCGGATATGCCGCCACCGATGACCACGACTGGAACGTGAAGGCTCACGGGTAGCGCAGGCATGCGGTTTCCTTACAAAGTTTTCGAAAATAGTGGCTTCACAGTGAGTTGCTGTTTTTCGAGGTAGGGATCAAACAGCATGGCAAGGTTGCGGATGAAAATCCTTCCCAGCCAGGTGGCGCGAATCTCTTTCGCGTCGAGTAGCACAAGACCATCCTCGCGGGGCGCTTCGAGTTGGTTCAGTTCGTTTGCGAAGTATTGATCAAAATCGATGCCGAATTCGCGTGAGATTTCTTCCTCGATCACTACGGTGTGGCATAGGAGCCGGTTGATCACCGCGCGGCGCAGCAAATCGTCGTGTGAAAGGCGGTAACCACGCATGGTGGCGATGCCACGGTCCTCCACGGCTTTTTGCCATAATGGCAAGTCGCGATGATTCTGCGAATAGGCATTTTGAAACGCGCTTATGGAAGTTACCCCCATGCCGTACAAATCTGCGCCAGCCTTGGTCGTGTAACCCTGAAAATTGCGATGCAGAGTGCGTTTTTGCTGCGAGATTGCCAGTTCATCGCCGGGTTTGGCGAAATGGTCCATGCCAATGTACAGGTACCCAGCTTCCAGAAACTTCATCAAGCCGGTACGGAAGATAGCGAACTTTTGCATGCCCTCGGGCAGATGCGTGGCAAACGCACCTTGCTGTTTTTTCAGCCAAGGCACATGAGCATAACTGAACAGAGCAATGCGGTCGGGCTGCAGCTCGAGAATCTGGTCCACGGTATGGGCAAATCGTTCCGGCGATTGAAACGGTAAGCCGTAGATCAGATCGACGTTGATGCTGTCGAAACCCAAGCTACGAGCGGCAAGCAGTAAGTCGCGGGTCAATTCGAAAGGCTGAATTCTGTGGATGGCCGCCTGCACCTCGGGATGAAAATCCTGGATGCCCATGCTCAGGCGGTTGAAACCAAGCGCGCGCAGGGTCTCAAGATGTTCGCGGGAAGTTACGCGGGGATCGATTTCGATGCCAATTTCGGCGTCCGCCGCAAAATTAAAATGCTGCTTGGCAAAGCTAAACAGGTCTGCGATTTGCGGCGGCGTGAGGTATGTCGGCGTGCCTCCGCCCCAATGAAACTGCACCACAGGGCGCTCACGTGAGACGCCTCGGCTTACGTGTTCGATTTCTTTCTTGAGGACCCCCAGATACGGCGGAGTGACCCGCTTATCTTTTTGGATAATTACGTTGCACGCGCAGAAGAGGCACAAGCTTTCGCAAAAGGGCAGATGCATGTACAGCGAGAGCGGCGTCTTCGAGCGATTAGCTTCGACGTGTACGGATTCCAGATCGTCCGAGCCGAACTCATCGTTCCAGACGGGCGCGGTGGGATAGCTGGTGTAGCGTGGCCCAGGTCGGTTGTACTTGGCGAGAAATTCTTCGTTGACGTGCAGTTCGTCGCGCATCTGCCGCAGGCTGGGAGTGATGAGCGTCACAGGCGTTATCCTTCAGCGTACTTGCGTAGCTCGGATGGCTTCGCCAAGCAAATCCGAAAGCGATTGCTGGCCAGTCTCGATAAACATCCGCGCGTTCTCCACGGGCGTTTGCTGAAGAATGCCGTGGCCAAGATTGAGAATGTGTCCGGTTCCGGCCAGCGCGGACATGGCGTCCATCGTCGCGTTGCGAATTTTCTCAGGGGGCCCCAGCAAGATAGCGGGGTCCACGTTGCCCTGCAAAGCAATCTTCGGCCCCAGCGTTTTTCGCAAGGCGGCGAGATCGGCGCGCCAATCAACGCTTAAGACGTGCGCTCCGGAGAGCGCGACCGCGGACATTAAATGATTTGAAGCTTTAGTGTAATAGATGATGGGCACATTACCGCGGATACCAGCGATCACGCGCTGAAGGGCTGGCAATGCGAAGTCCTGGTAATCCTTAAGGCTAAGCTCGCCGCACCAGGTATCGAATAGTTGAACCGCCGAAGCGCCTGCGGCGATCTGCGCGTTCAAGTACGGAACCGTCGATGAAGCGATCTTAGACAGGAGCTGGCGGAAGGTTGCAGGGTCGTGGTAAAGAAAACTCTTTGCGGTGGCGAAGCCGTCTTTGGTTTTGCCCTCGACCATATAACAAGCGAGGGTCCAGGGCGCGGCGGCGAAGCCCAGAACTGGAATATCAAGGCCCACATTTTTTACGATGCGCCGAATCGCTTCGGGCAAAAATCCGGTTTCTGCTTCCGGGTCGAAAATACGGAGCTTGTCCACGTCCGCGCGATCGCGAACGGGGTTCGGCAAGTTCGGACCGGCATCGCCTAGCTCAAGCTTCAGTCCCATCGCCTCGGCTGGAATCAAAATATCGGAAAAAACGATGATGGCGTCGACTCCCAAGAGACGAAACGGCTGCAGGGAAACTTCGACGGCAAGATCCGGTGTCTTGCAGACTTCCAGGAATGGCCGCGTGGCGCGTATGGCGCGGTACTCAGGCAGATATCGGCCGGCCTGGCGCATCATCCACACCGGGATGCGCGTCAACGTCTCACCGCGGCAGGCGCGCAGGAAAAGGTCCTTGCGATTTAGAGGGGTCGGTTGCTCGATCATAGTCCTGGACAAAGAATAGCAAATCCGGCGGGGTCTTGCTTTGAGGGAGTTGCGTTGGTTGGGGCGATTCTGGCGCTTCCACGAAGGACATGAGGCGCGCGCGCAATGGCCATAGTGCGGCGAGTCGGGAGCTCCTGCGCGGTGTGCGTGGCTGGTGCCGTGGGCTATACTGAAAGCACGCGATTTGCTCATCAGCGATTCTGATGCAAGGCGTTCCTGCTTGAGCGCATCGCCCTGGCCAAATGGATCATCTGTATTTCACGTTAACCGTCGTTGCCTACTCCTTGAGCCTGGGGTCTTACCTCGCCTTCCTTAACAGCGGCAAGGCCATGATCGGGCGTGCTGGAACCGTCTTTTTAAGCCTTGGTCTGGTCGTCCACTATTTTGCCCTCTTGGAGCGTTCTCGAGGAACGCACACTGTTCCGTATCACGACCTCTATGGGTCGATGTCGCTTTTCGGCTGGCTGTTGGCGCTAACGTATCTGGGGCTGGAGTTTTATCATCGGCAGCGATCCGTCGGAGCGTTTGTACTGCCATTTATCCTGGTGTTTTTTCTGGCGGCGCATCTCGCTCCGCAAGATCGTCTTTCGCCCACCCCTGCTCACGGCGTGGTTTTTGCGCTGCATGTCACGCTGAGCATTCTGGCGTACTCGGCCTTCGCTCTTTCCTTCGTCCTGAGCCTAATGTTTCTTGGCGAGGAAAGATTGTTGCGCAGTCACAAGCTGAGCAAAGTCGTCTGGCGCTTTCCGCCTCTGGAGCTGTTGGAACGCATGAGCCACTCCAGCGTGCTTGTGGGCGTCGTTTCCATCGCCATTGGAACGGTGCTCGGATTCATCTGGGTGGACCGGCTCACCGGGCAATATTGGTATTACGATCCGAAATACGTGATCACGCTTCTGGTGCTATTTCTATACTTGCTGTACTTCCAGCTTGCGCGCACGACCGCATGGCGCGGTGCGCGGGCTTCCAGACTGTGTGTTTTTAATTTTTTCGTGGTGGTGATGAGCTTCACGGTCGTGAATTTGTATTTGTCGCACGCGCACAGATACTTCTAGGGGAGCGTCAGGCCAGCCGCATGGAAATTGTCCTCGTCGGACTGAATCACCGCACCGCTCCGGTGGAGGTACGGGAGCGCGTATCGTTCAATGCGGAACAGGCTCGCCGCGCCGCCGATGAATTGCGTGCTCGTGGGATTCTGGAAGAGACGCTGGTACTGTCCACCTGTAATCGCAGCGAGGTGTACGGTGTTCCTCCGGAAGCGTCGCACGAATGCGCTCCGGGCCTGTCCTCGTTTCTAAGCGAATTTCATTCCGTGCGCCCCGATGTGCTGAATGGCTCGCTTTACCATCATTACGACCGCCACGCGGTACGGCACCTGTTCCGCGTTTCCGCAGGGCTCGATTCCATGCTGCTCGGAGAAGCTGAAATACTCGGCCAGGTGCGCGAAGCGTACCGCTCGGCGCATGAGCAGGGCGCGACCGGGCCAGTGCTGAATCGTTTATTTCAAGCCGCGCTGGAAGTAGGGAAGCGTGTGCGCTCGGAAACGGAGCTGGGTGCCCGGCCAATGTCGGTGGCGTCGGCAGGCGTGAAGCTGGCGGAACGAATTTTTGGCAAACTCAGTGAACGCACCGCGCTGGTGTTGGGAGCAGGAACAATCAGCGAGCAGGTGATTGCGCAATTGCGCGATCGCGGCATTGCGAAATTGCTGGTGATGAATCGATCGGAAGAACGCGCAGGCGATCTGGCCGGGCAATTTGGCGGCACAGTTCTGCCGTGGGGCGAGTGGGACGCGGCACTGCAGGCACCGGACATGATCGTTTCGTCCGTTTCCGCTGAAGAGCCGGTGTTGCATCGCGAAGTTTTGGAGCGTGCGATGGCCGCTCGCGGCAATCGTTCGCTCTTCCTGATGGACTTGGGCTTGCCACGCAACATTGAGGCGGCAGCCGCGGAACTTTATAACGTATATCTTTACAATCTCGACGATCTGAGCGACATCGTCCAAAAGAATCGCTCGGCACGCGAGAGCGAAATTCCGCGCGCGGAAATTATTGTCGACGAGCACATAGGCAAATTTCTCTCGTGGCAAGCCAGCGTGGAGCTCGTCGGCCTGGTCGATGCGTTAAGGACGCGCCTGCAGGAAGAGCGCGCATCGTTTATCCAGGCGCGCATGGAGTCCATGAAGCACCTCAGCGTCTCCGACCGGGAGCGCATGGAAGCGCTCATGGACGAATTGCTTTCGAAATTGTTGCTGGAACCGGCTGAGCGGCTGCGCGGAGAAAAAGAACTGCGGCGTAAAATTCAAAACGTGGAAGCGCTGCGCGATTTGTTCCTTTCAAATCGGGAGAAGCCGTGAGGCTATTGCGTATCGGCACGCGCGGGAGCCTGCTGGCCAAGTGGCAAGCGGAGTCCGTGCGCAAAAAACTTTTCACGAACACCGGCGTGGAATGCGAAATCGTGATTATCAAGACTTCCGGCGATAAAATGCAGCAAGCGCCGCTTGCGCAAATTGGCGGGAAGGGCGTTTTTATCAAGGAACTGGAAGAGGCGCTGGTGGATGAGTCCATCGACCTGGCGGTTCACAGCGTGAAAGATATTCCGACGGAAACGCCCCCGCGGCTGAGCTTTCCGGCTGTCTGCCGGCGGGATGATATTCGCGACGCGCTTATTTCCGCAACTGGAGCGACGCTCGAGAATCTGCGCCCGCACGCACGTGTGGGCACCAGCAGCCTTCGCCGACAAGCACAATTGCTGCGCCTTCGACCCGATCTGGATATTCGTGAATTGCGCGGCAATGTGGATACGCGCCTGCGAAAAGTGGACTCCGGCGAATACGATGCCATCGTGCTTGCTAAAGCAGGGCTCGATCGGCTGGAGTGGAGTCACCGAATTTCAGAAACTTTCTCGCCTGATGTTTTTATGCCAGCGGTAGGGCAGGGCGCGATCGCCATCGAGGCCCGGGCTAACGATAACGAAGCTGCCGATATGCTGGTGAAATTGGACGATGCCGAAACGCGTGCCGCAATCATCACGGAGCGCGCGCTGCTCGCGGCACTGCATGGCGGCTGCCAGCTGCCCATCGGGGCGTGGGCGCGAATTGAGCGCGGGGAAATGGTGTTGGACGCGTGTGTGACTTCCGCGGATGGCGTCCAATACGTCAATGAGCGGCTTACGGGTCCACCAGATCAGGGAGCAAAGCTTGGGGAACAGATGGCGCGGATGCTGATCGAGGCTGGCGCGCAATCGATCCTTGCGGAAGTGAGCCGCCAGCGTGAATAAATCCAATAGCTCGCCGCTGCTGGGGAAGCGCGTAGTGATCACTCGCGCGGTGCAGCAGAGCGCGGTCCTGTTTGAAACGCTGTCGAAGCTGGGTGCCGAACCGAGCTTGCTTCCGCTCGTATCGTTCGCGGCGCCGGAAGACTTCGCCCCTTTGGACGCCGCGCTGGATCAACTGGAAGAGTTCGATTGGGTCATCTTCACCAGCGAAAATGCTGTGCGTGCCGTCGTGAAACGCGCGAGTGTGCGCGGAAATTTGCGAAATGTTGCCGGAAGGCGTTCGCGGGCGGCTGCGGTCGGACCAACAACGGCGGAAGCGGCGAGGCGCGCAGGATTTTTTGTAGACCATGAAGCGCAAACTCACAATGGAGTTTCGCTGGCCAAGGAATTGGGCGAACGCCTGCGGAATCAATCCGTTTTCTTGCCTCGCAGTGACCGCGCCAATCTGGATTTGCCCGAAGCGCTGCGAAAACATGGGGCGGAAGTCACGGAAGTGATCGCGTATCGCACAGTGACACCGGTGAATCTCGATCAGGAAAAAGTGGCACAGATTATGAACGCCGATGTCGATGCGATTTTATTTTTCAGTCCGACGGCTGTCGAACACTTCGCTGCGCTCGTCGGTGGCGCGCAATTAGCGACGCTGCAGAATCGCTTGGCGATTACGGCTGTGGGCCCAATCACGGCCAATGCTTTGTCGGGGTTCGCGGTAAACCACATCGTGCTGGCGGCCGACACCACGGTGGACGCAGTTGTCACCGCGTTGGAAAACCATTTTGCAGGAGCGACAAATGTTTTGGCGGCCGGAGCGCAGCACGAATGAGTTTCCCCGCACAGCGTGCGCGGCGTTTGCGTCGCACTGAAGAATTGCGCGGGCTGGTACGCGAAACGAATATTAGCGCCGCCAAGTTGATTTACCCGATGTTTGTTTGCGCGGGCAGCAAAATTCGCCGGGAAGTTTCCTCCATGCCCGGCGTATATACGCAGTCCGCCGACCAACTCGTAGAAGAATGCCGCGAGATCGAATCTCTAGGTATTCCCGGAGTAATTTTATTTGGCGTGCCGGAGTCCAAGGATGCGCGCGGCAGCAGTTCAGTTTCCGAAGACGGGGTGGTCCAGCGCGCCATAGAAGCGATTCGCAAGGCAAAACTGAATCTTCTGGTGATAACCGATGTCTGCTTGTGCGAATATACCGATCACGGCCACTGCGGCGTGATTGAGAACGGCGAAGTCGCCAACGATGCCACGATAGGCATTTTGGCGCATCAGGCTGTTTCACACGCGCGGGCCGGCGCCAATATCGTAGCGCCTTCCGATATGATGGACGGGCGCGTCGGCGCTATTCGCGATGCCTTGGACGAACACAAATTTGAAAACATTGCGATTCTCGCGTACTCCGCGAAGTATTGTTCCGGTTTTTACGGGCCGTTCCGCGAAGCCGCGCAGTCCACGCCGCAGTTTGGGGACCGCCGTGACTATCAGATGGATCCCGGAAATGCGCGCGAAGCACTGAAAGAAGTGGAACTGGATCTTGAAGAAGGTGCGGACATGGTGATGGTGAAGCCCGCCCTGCCGTATCTCGATATTGTCCGGCGCGTTCGCGACACGTTTAACGTTCCGGTAGCGGCCTACAATGTCAGCGGTGAATATGCGATGGTCAAAGCCGCCGTGCAAAAAGGCTGGCTGGAAGAAAAGCGTGTGGTGATGGAAATACTCACGAGTATTCAGCGCGCGGGCGCCGAAATTATCCTTACCTATCACGCGAAAGACGCGGCACGCTGGTTGAAGTCATGATAGCTTTGCGCACACTGTCATGAGCTCCGCGCACACAACTGGGAAGCGCGAGCGGATTCGTTCACGCGAGATTTTCCAGCGTGCGGAACGCGTTCTCGTTGGCGGGGTGAACAGCCCAGTGCGGGCGTTCCGCTCGGTGGGCGGCGAACCGCTCATCGTGGATCGCGGTCGCGGGCAATATCTTTACGATGCCGACGGCAATGAACTCCTGGACTACGTGTGCTCCTGGGGCGCGATGCTGCTGGGGCATGCGCATCCCGCGGTGAGCGCGGCGATCGCCGATCAGGCGCAGCGCGGAACTAGTTTCGGCGCAACCACAGAACTGGAAGTCGAACTCGCCACGTTGATAACACGCGCGATTCCCTCTATCGACAAAATTCGTTTCGTTTCCAGCGGTACCGAAGCGACCATGAGCGCATTGCGTTTGGCACGCGGATACACCAAGCGGGACCTGCTGATCAAATTTGAGGGAAATTATCACGGACACGCCGATAGTTTTCTGTCGCAGGCGGGATCCGGTTTGGCGACGCTTGGTATTGCCGAATGCCCGGGAGTTCCGCAGGCGTTGGCGGCGCTAACGTTAAACGCTCCCTACAATGATTTACAGGCGGTTGAAAAACTATTTGCGAAGTATCCCGATAAAATCGCGGCGATTATTGTTGAGCCCATAGCCGCAAATATGGGTGTGGTTTTGCCGGAAGACGGTTTTTTGAAAGGCTTGCGCGAGCTTTCACAGAAACGTGGCGCATTATTGATAGTTGATGAGGTTATCACCGGCTTTCGCCTGCGCAACGGCGCGGCGCAGCAACTGCTGGGAATCGAGGCGGACCTTACGACTTTGGGAAAGATCATTGGCGGCGGAGTTCCCGTGGCAGCGTACGGTGGGCGCGCGGAAATAATGAATCACGTCGCGCCACTGGGCCCCGTGTATCAGGCAGGAACCTTGGCCGGTAATCCTTTGGCGATGGCCGCGGGGATTGCGACGCTTAAGGAACTAGCACGACCGGGCTTGTATGACAGCATTTCGACGCTTGCTCGAAGACTTTCTGAGGGACTTCGCAAAGCTGCGGCCGAGGCTGGAGTCGCCGTTCAAGTGAATGGCATCAGCTCGTTGGCCACGGTGTTTTTCGCGACCGAACCGGTGCGTAATTATGGCGACGCCAAAAGAGCAAATACCAAACGTTATGGCCAATTCTTCCGTAACATGTTCGAACGCGGAATTTTCCTGGCACCGTCGCAATTCGAGGCAGCGTTTGTGTCGGCAGCGCACACTGGCGAAGATATAGACCGTACGCTCGCCGCCGCGGCGGATTCGATGAAGGCGCTGGCATTTGCCGCAGACGCGTAATTGAAATAACTCAATTTCACAAAAGGAGAATCATCGCGATGGCTGAGGGCTTTGAATTACCGGAAACGGGTGAGGAACACGGTAACAATCCGCTGGTGCTTCCTGTATCGCTTACGATTTCCATCCTGGCGGTATTGGTCGCGGCGGTCACGCTTCTCGGTCATCGCGCGCACACTGAAGAGTTGTTGCTGCAGTCGCAGGCCACCGATCAATGGGCTTTCTATCAGGCCAAGAATATCCGCCTGCATGAAATGCAAAGTATCGCCGATCTGTTGAGTGTCGTCACGCCACAGGACAAAGAAAAGGCCGCGACCATGCGCGAGAAATACGTCAAGGAAGTTGAGCGCTACAACGGCGACAAAGAAAACATCAGCGAGAAAGCCAAGGATTTGGAAAAGGAGCGCGATGCGGTAAGCCGTCGCGCGGATCGCTTCGATGGAGGAGAAGCTTTACTGGAGATAGGCCTAGTGATTTGCTCCATCACGCTGCTTACCAAGCGCCGAGGATTTTGGGTTGGCGGCATTCTGGTGGGCGCCATAGGCGTGATCCTGGCCCTCACCGGATTCCTAGTGCACTAATCAAGCTGGCTACACTTTCACCGGTGGAGCATTTCCGCGCAAGCGCGATAGTTCGCCCATCACTTCTTCCAGGCGTGCAAGCAGTGCCCGATGCCGCACTTCATCGGTGGCAGGTTTTTTGCCGATGAATGTCAGCGTTCCACCCGGTTCCAGAACGCACTGGTGCACTTAGGTCAAAGATTCAAATCCCTGCTTGCGGGCAGCTGCTTCGAGTTGTGGCGGTCTGATCAGCTCTTTTTTAAGCCGTTCCAGGCGGATTTCGCCATTGTCAACGAGCACATCGGCCCTGCTTTCCATGATTTGATCGAGCTTCTTGTGACCGTAGAGGAAGCGCACCACCAGATAATTCATGACCAGCAAGGAGGTAGCGCCGATGATGCCTCCATTCACGCTGTTGTCGTCCCCGATGATCCCGTTCTGCACCGTGTTAGAAAGTGTCAGCAGGACGATCAAGTCAAACGGATTCAGCTGAACCAATTCGCGTTTCCGGAGTGCCGCAAGCTGACCACCAGAAATGCGTACACAAAAATCGGACGAAGGATTTTCTCCACCTACGGTAAGCCTAAAATGAACTACCCGTCCAGGGACCATGCATTTCTTATTTTCTCCTCGTTGTAATCATCCATCAGTTTGAGCGGTATTGCACAAGCTATTACGTGCTGTGCGAGATTATTCCTGTACGTTGGTACAGTCATCGTTTCGTAGCGGTTTCGCCCGTAATCTGCTGATTTACAGCAAAAAATCTTATGATAATGCTGTCGCAATTTGCGAGCTCTCCTCTGCGTAGATCGATGCCCTTGCGCCGAAATCGCAGCTTGCCAACGGAAAATTAAGATGCCGCTCTCGACCCCTTCCGACCTCGGCGCCGTCAACACAACGGAACAATATTGCGCGCTATTTGACTGCGTACGCGAGTTGATCGCGGTCCTCGAAAGTGACGGAACCACAGTTTTTGCCAATTCCGCGTTTCAGAGAGTCCTCGGATACTCTTCCACGGAATTAAGCGGCAAGCCTCTCATTCAGTTGGTGCATCGGGATGATCTGGAACTGGTTCGCGGCGCCTTGCGCAGTCTAAGCGGGAATTTCGAGCCCCTGATCAAGCTGCGGTGCCGTGTGCGCGGCCGAAATGGCGAGTGGCGCTGGTTCGATGCCGAAGCGCGTCGAGGTGTAAGGGGTTTCGGATCGGGAATTGTCTTAAGCCTTCTCGATGTGACTGACCTGCAGAGAATCGAAGCCGAGCGGCAGGTCATCTTTGAGGTGATCCACGCGCTTAACGAAACTGCGAATCTTGACGAGTTGCTTGATCGCATTCATCAGGCGCTGAAAAAAGTTTTGTACGCGGAGAACTGTTTTATTGCGCTGCACGACGCCGCGACTGATTCATTTCATTTTCCGTTTTTTGCGGACCGCTTTGACTCAGCGCCGCCACCCCAGAGGGTTGGCAACAGTTGTACTGCTTTCGTTTTTCACACCGGCCGCGGGATGCTGATTCCGCAACGGGAGTTCGACCGCCTGGTGGCCAGCGGCGATGTGGAACTAGTAGGCTCGCCCTCGCCGGCGTGGCTGGGAGTGCCACTGAAGACTCCGACGGCTACGATCGGCGTACTGGTAGTGCAACACTACGAAAACCAGAATGCCTACGACGTCCGTGATCTGGAGTTTCTGGATTCTGTCGGCGGACATATTGCTTTGGCTATCGAGCGGCGTGCCGCGGAAGACGCTTTGCGCAAGAGCGAATCAACCTTCAGGCTGTTGTTTTCTCATAATCCGCTGCCTACCTGGGTGTTCGATACCGAAACCCTAAAGTTCGTGCAGGTGAACGAGGCCGCGGTACGGCAGTATGGATATTCCGCGGAAGAATTCGAAACCATGACTGTTTTCGATATTCGGCACGAAGAAGAACATGGCGCGCTGCAGAAACACATGAACGATTGGGACGCTCCGGGACATTACCAAGGTGTGTGGAAGCACCGTAAGAAAGACGGCAAGGTTATTGAGGTGGATATTATTTCGCATCGGCTGGACTACGCGGGGCACAAGTACCGCCTGGTCGTCGCGCAGGACATCACCGAACGGCACTCGCTGGAAGAACAACTTCGGCAGGCGCAAAAAATGGAGGCGGTGGGCCGGCTGGCAGGTGGTGTCGCGCATGATTTCAACAATTTGTTGATGGTGATCAAAGGACACACCGAGTTGCTCCTCAACGTGCCCGCACTGCCGCCGCAAGCCTCAAAAAAGATTGAGCAGATCGATCGCTCTGCGGATCGCGCTGCAGCACTGACACGCCAGCTTTTGGCATTCAGCCGCATGCAGGTGCTGCAGCCGCGCGTGATGAACGTGAACGGCGTAGTGGAAGAGATGGGCAAGCTCCTGCCGCGCTTGATTGGCGAAGATGTCGAATTGATTTTGCGAACCAGCGCGGACTTGGGAGTCATTCGCGCTGATGCCAGCCAGATGGAACAAATCATTATGAATCTGGCTGTAAATGCGAGAGACGCTATGCCCTCAGGCGGAAAGTTAGTAATCGAGACCTCAAACGCGGATCTGGATCACGCTTATAGTTCAGTCCATCCAATTGTTCAGCCGGGCCGTTACGTGCTCCTCGCGGTGACGGACACCGGAACGGGCATGGACGCGGAAACACAATCGCGCATATTTGAGCCATTCTTCACCACCAAGGTCCAAGGCAAAGGCACAGGATTGGGACTGGCAACGGTTTATGGCGTCGTGAAGCAGAGCGGCGGCTATATCTGGGTGTACAGCGAAGTGGGCAAGGGGACGTCGTTCAAAATTTATCTGCCTCGCGTTGATCAAGCGGAGGATGTAACGCCTCCTGCCGTCCTGGCTGAAGCTCCGCGCGGAGTTGGAACCATCCTGCTCGCCGAGGACGAACTAGAGGTAAGGGAAGTAGCGCGAGAATTTCTGGAGTCCGGAGGCTACACGGTGTTGGAAGCGCGCGATGGGGCGGACGCTCTGCGACTCTCGGAGCAGCACTCCGGCATGATTGATTTGCTGGTGACCGATATGGTGATGCCGGGAATGAGTGGGCAGGAACTGGCGGCGAGCATCCAGGAAAAACGCAAAGGCATACAAGTTATTTTCATGTCGGGCTACAGCGAGTATGCCGCAGTGGAAGCGGCCCATTCCGATCCGAATTTGCGGTTGCTCAGCAAACCGTTCAGCCGGGCCGTCATTCTGCGAGCGGTCCGCGACAGATTGACCTCGCTCAAAGTGCAATAGTTCGCTTACAGTCCTTCGCGAACACTGGATCTACGAAGAACGTCACTCCTATTTGTGTTGGTTGAATGCTCAGCTCGATGCGAGCAGAGCACGGATTTGCTTTTCTAGAGCCTGATTGTAATCCCGTTCGAGTTGGAGTTCGGTTTGCAGTTTCTTCACCAATAATTCCACGCGTACAATTTCCCCACGTAGATTGGTTGCTTCCTGTGAAGTTGCCGCAGGCGACACCGGCGCTTGAGTTGAGATTGGTGCAACCGGCTGCAGAACGTTTGTGCGAGATTGTGCCGGAGCCCCGGCGGAAAACGGCGGAACGGGCGTAAAGGCATCAGCAAGTGCGCGTGGCCAAGCCGCTGCTTCCGCTTGCGCAGAAGGTGCACTCGCGCTCGGTGCTTGCGGGCCAGAAACCTCTCGATCCGTATCAAGTGCCCCTGGCGTGAATGGTGGCATCATGTGCGGCGCAGGGGATTGCTGCGCAGGACCGTGTGGAATCGTCGAAGGTGGCGGAGAGAACAGATTCTCCAACGCGTATGAGCTCTTGCGCTCTCGCGGCGGCTGAGTTGCCGCCACGACATCGTTTGGAGCCAACAGATGTTTTACACGTCCAATCAGTTCTTGCGGCTGAAATGGTTTACGAATCAACTCGTCGGCTTTCACCGCGACGGCTTTGTCGGCGACGCTTTTGTTGACCACGCCGGACATTAAAACTACCGGCACGCCGCCAAATTCAGGATGCTGTTTAATCTGGCTACACACTGAGTAGCCATCTTGGTCGGGCATGATCACGTCGGTGATCACCACGTCAGGGCGATTCTGGTCAAATTGCGCCAGCGCGGAAGCGGCATCGGCACAGGTAATCACGTTGAAGTTTTCACGGCGGAGAGCAATTTTAATAACTTCACGCATGGTAGCGCTGTCGTCGATGAAGTAGACGGTCGGCGTACGTTTCACGGGAACTTCACCAAGCGGAGGCATCATCATCACTTCGCTCATTGCATTTCCTTTTCCGCCATATTGTTCATGCTTTCGTCGAATTCGCGCATGGCATCTATCATCAGGTCGGTAGCCGAACGCAGCACGGTTCGCTGCACGGAAGTATTCCCGTAGGCAAATTTGTATACTCCGTCAGCGCCATGGACGCTTTTCAGAATATGGATGACCGCTTCATCGCCAAATAAATTGCCGCATTCCGCGTGGCTGATCTCGCCGCCATCGAAAAAGATTAGTGCGTCGGTCGCGCCGGAATTTATATGCAAAGCTCCGGTCTGGCGTGCCATGCCCAGCATTTGCATCACTCCGGGAAGATCGTGATGCGTCAGGCTGCCGCTGAGACTGGTATCCGACTGGGAGAGCATTTGCGTGGGCACAAACCCCTCGGCCTTGCTGATAATGATTTGCTTCACGTGCGCGGCGATAACCGTGGGTGACTGATGCCTGTCGATGTAATCGTCACAGCCGGCCTGGAACGAATCCATCAGCGCGCGCTGGCTGCCGTCGCCTATCGCGATGATTGGCAGAGTAGCGTTTTTCGGATCGGCGTGAATGATGCCGGCAATTTCCAGTGCGCCCATCTCGCGCATATTCGTGGCGCACAGCACGGCCGATGGCATGGCATATTCCAGCGTGCTCAATGCGAATATCGTTTGCGTGGCGGTAACCACCTCGAAGCCTTCCCGCTTCAATGCGTCGGCCACACGCTTTGCAAAGTAGACGTTGCTGTCGATCAGCAATATTTTTGCCGGGCGTCCGCTGATCATCACGACACGGCCTCCTGCATCTCAAGTGCAGCGCAAATCGCGGGTATCGCGCTGTTGGGGCCGGGCGTGAGGGCGTCTATATTCAAAACTTCGATCACGTCACCGTCGTGTGAAATCCAGCCCGCTACATGCGGCGTATCCGCGTCGCTCGCGGGGGACATTTCCGCGGCTATCAATTCGCATTCTCCAGTGACCGGAAGAGCGACCCATTCGGCGTTTTCGCCATAGTTACGCACAGCAATCAAATAGAACCGCCGATTAAGCAGCGCCGTGCCGATCAGTTTCTCCGCCACGTCGCAGACCGGAACGATTCGCCCACGCCTCAGGATCACGCCCTCGACGTTTGCCGTCTTGTGCGGGAAGCGAAATATCCGGCTGGGAGCAACAAGCTCCGCAATCTGACTAGCTACGACCGCGAAGCGCCTGTCGCCAAGCCGCAGCAACACAAAGGATTGCGATCCCAGATCATTCAGGGGAATCATCGATGTGACCCTGCGAGCTCGGCTTCCGATGTATCTGCCGATCCGGCTGGCTTTAACGATTGTTCCAGTAAAACAATTTCGTCGAACGTCAGGAAGCCCTCGGGTTTTACTACCGGCACAACGTTCTGGTCCAAAGCCGTGACGCCGCGGTACCAGTTGCGCTCTTCGTTGCAGAACGCTTGAGGAAGCGCTTGCAGCCGCGTCATCGTGGCCATTTTTTCGATGCCGTCGATCAGCAGCGCCGTACGCGTACTGCGCAACACAAATACCAACAATCCTGGAGTCAGCGGCAGGCCGAAGTGCAACGCTCCATTCACAACAAAAAGCGATTTGTCGCCGCGGCGCACAATGTGCCGGACTTTTTTCAGTCCCGGCGCGGCTATTTCCGTTGCTGAGCCTGCCAGCGAGTCCACGCTGCGCACTTCCTGTACCGAACCCGAAGAGACCGCAAACAGTTGTCCGCTCACGCGAAACAAAATAATTTGTTCGGTGCGAAGTGCCGGGGACTTGCTGGAAGCTGGCAATTGCATCAGCGGGCTCCCACCGGTGCAATGCGCGCTATAGCCAGCACCTGCTTTTCGATCGCCGCATAAATGTCGTCGATGCCAAGGACCTGGCTTACGGCTCCGGTTTTAATGGTTTCGGCAGGCATGCCGAAAATTACGGAGGAGGCTTCGTCCTGCGCTAACACAATGCCGCCGGCAGATTTAATGGCGCGTGCGCCACTGGCGCCGTCGTTGCCCATTCCGGTTAAAACCACACCGATGCTGAGCGGGCCCGCGTAAGCGGCCACACTTTCCATGGTCAGGTCGATATTGGGTAAATATCCGGCGATGCGGCCAGTGCTGCCGTCGAGCTGAATGCGCCCGGCCGAGGTGACGCGCAAATGCTGACCACCCGGGCAAATATAAAATGTTCCAGGCGTCAGGGACTCGTTGGTCTCCGCTTCTTTTACGCGGATTTCCGTGAACTCGGACAGTTGCGCAGCATACTGCGTGGTGAATGCCGCGGGCATGTGTTGCACAAGAATTACCGCGGCGGGGAAATCGCGTGTGAAGCCCGGGGCCAGGCGCATTACCGTCGCCGGACCACCGGTCGACGCCGCAAGTACAACCACGGGGAAGCGCTGATTACTGCCATACAACGCGGTCGATGATGCGGCTCCGGATCCGAACGACGATGCAGGATTGGACGCGCCAGAGAATGCGGCGATCCCCCCAGTCATAGTTGCGGAAACGCCACGATTCTTGGTATCTGAAACGCTCCGCGACGCGGTTCGCACTACGCGAACCTTCGCCGCCATGCGAACTTTGCGCAACAGGTCTTCGCGCACGCTCTGCATGTCCAGATCGATTCCGCTGGAAGGTTTCGCGACAAATTCAATAGCGCCCAGCTCCAGCGCACGCAGGGTACTGGCTGCGCCTTGCCGCGATTCGGAGCTAACTACGACGATGGGCCGTGGATTCGTGGTCATTATTTCCGCCGTTGCCTGCAAGCCATCCATCACCGGCATGTTGATGTCCATGGTGATGACGTCGGGCTTTAAGGATTCCGCCAGGCGTACGGCTTCGCGGCCATCTTTCGCGTGACCGATTACCTTCAGGCGCTCGTCGGTATTTAGAATGGTCTCCAATACTTTACGCATGAACGCGGAGTCATCCACGATCAACACGCGAATATCTTTGGTTGTGCCGGTGACCATTGATCGTCTACGCCACCGGAACGGCGTGCCGTTCCGCATCCTTTCCCATAAGTTGTTCAACCGCGGCGATAAGTTGCTCTTCCTGCACCGGCTTGGTGAGGAACGCAGCGGCGCCTTCCTTCATGGCGCGATCGCGATGCTTCGCGCCTGCGCGCGATGTCACCACCATTACAGGAACACGTCGCGTCGTGGCGTTTTGCCGCAACTGCACCATCAGTTCGTAACCAGTCATGCGCGGCATTTCGAGATCAGTGATCACCAGGTGGCAGCCGTGCTGCGCCACCAGTTCGGCGGCTTCCAGCCCATCGGCCGCAAGCTTTACGACGTAACCGTTCTTTTCGAGCATGCGTCCCACAAATTTGCGAACGCTGATGGAATCGTCGGCCACGATAATCAAACGCTCCTGTGTAACACGATCGATGGCTTCGGTAGGAATCGTTCCGCGTGCGACGGCTGCGGATCCCGGAGCAAATACGCGCGCAGCGCTGGCGCTGGCATACAAAGCGCGACGTTCACTGGGTTCCGTGGCGACCATGCGATTCAAATCCACCAGCAGAATCAAGCTGCCATCTGGCGCAATAGTCGTTCCGGGAAATAATTTTATCCGGCGCAGATATTCGCCGAGATTCTTGATCACGATTTCGTCTTTACCGACGACTTCTTCCACAACCAGGCCTATCTGGCGATTTCCCGCGTTAGCCACAACCATATGGAAGTAACCGTTCACGGCCTCGAGCGGTGGCAGTCCGAGATAGCTGTCGAGACGGACGACTTCCGTGACCACATCGCGGACCTTGGTCAACAGCTTCCCGCCGACCTCTTCAATTTCGTCGGAACGCAAACGGCGAATCTCTTCAACGACTGCGAGTGGAAGTGCGAACGTGGTCGCTCCGCAACGCACAAACAGCGCAGCTGAAATAATTAAGGTCAGAGGAACCTTCAGCGTGAATTTGGTTCCCGCACCGGCAATGCTATCGATTTCGATTTCCCCGTTCAGCGCGTTGAGATTTGCGCGCACCACGTCGAGTCCCACCCCGCGGCCTGCCAGCTCGGTCTTGACTGGTGCGGTAGAGAAGCCGGGATGGAACAACATGTCCCGCAACTCGCGTTCGGTAAGACGATCGGCGGTTTCTTGCGAAACCAATCCACGCTCGATCGCGCTTTGCCGGACGCGCTGATAATTAATGCCGCCACCGTCATCCTGAACTTCGATGTAAATGTGATTGCCGCGATGATAGGCGCGCAGGCTGACTTTGCCGAGTTCCGGCTTACCAGCAGCCGCCCGCTCTTGCGCTGACTCGATGCCGTGTGCCACGGAATTGCGTACGAGATGAACGAGCGGATCAGATATTTGCTGGATGATGCTGTTGTCCAGCTCCGTTTCGCTTCCAGACAGGTCGAGGTCCACCTGTTTGTCGGCGGATTTCGCAGCGTCGCGAACGGCGCGAGATAATCGTGAATAGAGCGTCCCAATCGGCACCATGCGCGCTGCGGTAAATTCATCCTGCAGGTGGTGCGCGAGTTTGGTGAATTCGTCGATGTCGCCTTCCACACGGCCAATGAATCCCTGCAGCTGCGACAGCACCTCATTGACGTCCGCGGATATTTCCACCATGGAGCGCGACAGAATGTTAAAATCGTCGTAGCGATCCATTTCCAGCTCGCTGAACTCCGACCAGAAAGAAGTGTCCCCGGCGGCCGCGCTGGTCAGCCGTTGCGGCGTGGAGGCGGTGCTCCATTCGCTGGGGTTCCGTTGCGAACTGATGCGATTAAATTCGTATTTCTCCTGGAATTCGGCAACTTTCCCTTGCAGCCGTTCTTTCGAAAAGCTCAAGGTGTCGACCAGCTTTTCGAGCTCGGCGACGCGGCCAACCATCCGCGTGCGGTTGATGACCAGTTCGCCGACCGTGTTCATCATGCGGTCGAGGCGGTCCAGCGCGATGCGTACGGACTTGACCGCGGCGGCAGGGCTCACAAACTTCTGTTTTGGTGCGGTAAGCGTTTTCGTCTCTGCCTTTACTTCATTGGCGGAAATATCTGAAGGTGCCGCGGCGACAAGGCCCGGGGTTCCCGTGACATCGCTTTCGTGCGGATCTATGGGCGCGAATTCCGCGATGCGGCCGAGCAGGGAATCGACTCCCGCGCGTATTTCCAGTTCATCGTTCCACTGCTTGTGAAGCGTTTTCTTCAATACGTCCACAGATTCCAGGCAGAGGTCAACCACTGCGGGCGACGGTTCGATTTCACCTTCGCGCAGGCGTCCGATAAGATCCTCAACACGATGGGCGATTCCCGCCAGTCGCTTCAGCCCTACTTGCGCGGAAGAACCCTTCAGTGTGTGAATGGCGCGGAAAAGCTTATTGATCTCTTCCGGATTATTATTGCCTTCGAGCGAAATCAGACAGTCGCTGACGATCTGCAGGTGCTCTTCGGCTTCAGGCTGGAAAAATTCCAAAACTTCGCCGGGCACTTCGTCATCGCGAGACAGCAGGTCGAAATACGATCCGGTCCCGAAACTAGCGGCGGCCTCACCCGTCGTATTAAGTTCCGCATTCGCCGAAGACGCGGGTGAAGCGTAATTCGGCTCCGATGCTTCTTCCGGAAAGGCGAAGCGATACCGCTCTTTAAACACACGAATGTCTTCCGCGTTCTCGGTGTTGTGTTCGCTGATTTCCAACAAATCGGCCTCAAGCAGCGAGATTCCGTCGGAGAGAAATTCGGCGAGCGGGCCGTGGAGTTCATCGCCCAGGGTGGCATGCAGCGCATATTGGAAAACGTGCGCCAGTTTTAAAGCAATTTCGGAAAAGTACGGGAATCCGTAGCTGCCTGATGTTCCGCCCAGAGTATGAGCGGCAATATACAAACGCTCCAGGTCTTCGTGGCGCGGTTCCACTTCCTGTAGCACGCTGACATATTCGCGCAGGTACTGCAGGTGCTCAGAAGCTTCCTGCAGGAACATTTCGACGCCTTCACGTTGCTCGGTACTCACGCGCGTCCCTCTGCAACGAGCTCGGATTTCTGCAATTCCTCAGCAGTGGGCTTGCGGTACAGAATGCAGTCATTCAGTACGATGGCTTGAAACTTGACGGTCATCTTCGAAATCGATTCGGAATGGCCCAGGAATAAATAGCCGCCGGGCTCTAGCGTGTCGTAGAAACGCTGCACCAGCGCACGCCGGCGCTCTTCGGAAAAATAAATCAACACGTTCATACAAAAGATCACGTCCATGCGCCCAACGTAGACGGCGCTGGCCAAATTCATTTGGGTGAAAGACACCATCTTGCGCAATCTCGGTTTCACCTGCATCCCGTTCTTCACTGGAACAAAGTGCGCTGCTAGCTGTTTCTCGCTCACGCTGGAAATACTGCGGCCGGAATAAACTGCGGCTTCCGCGTGTTTCAAAGCAACGCGTCCCACATCGGTGGCCAGGATCTCCACATTCCACGCGTCCGCGAAGGACAGGGCATCGGCTATGGTGATGGCTATCGAGTAAGGCTCTTCGCCGGTAGAGCAGCCGGCGCTCCAGATGCGCAAAGTGCGCGGATTCTTCCAGAACTTTTTCACGTGCAATTCCGGAAGCGCGCGCTTTTCGAAAGCTTCGTATACCGCCGGATAGCGGAAGAATGTGGTCTCCTGGGTCAACAGCCGTTCCAGAAGCGCCTCGTATTCCACGTTAGCCTTGCGAATCACGCGTAGGAAGTCCGTACCGCGATCGTACCCGCGAGCCTGCAGGTGTTCGCGCACTCGGCCTACGAAGAATCGCTCGCGCGATTTATCGAAGCATATGCCAGTGCGTTCTTCGATCAGCATGCGGATCTCGCTCAACTCATGTTCGCTGACGGCGAGCTCTGCAGCTTCGATGTGATTCGCGGTTCTCACGCTGGGTCATCCCGTTTCAGCTCTGGCGTTCGCCGGAGCAGGAAATATTTACCGCGATGCGCCAACCGGAACCGGCCGCTCCGATTCTTCCTTCGAGCCTGTATCCGGCTTTGACGATGCGCGGAATTGCGCCAAGCCATCGTTCAGTTGATCGGAGAGTTTCACCAACTGGCTGACCGTGGCCACCGTTCCGCGTGTGCCTTGCGAAGTCTGCCTGGTGATGCTGGAAATGATTTGCATCGCGTGCGCCACGCCTTCCGTGCCGCGCACCTGCTGTTTCGATGCCAGGGAAATTTCCTGTACCAGTTCCGCGGACTGCCGCACGACGGTGGAAATCGCATCCAACGCGCGGCCTGCTTGATCGGCCAGCGCCGCGCCGCTTTCCACTTCCTTGGTGCCTTCTTCCATGACCACCACGGCTTCGTTGGTCTCCGCCTGGATGGCTTTGATGAGTGCTGCAATATCTTTCGTGGCACTGCGGCTGTGTTCCGCAAGTTTGCGAACTTCATCGGCAACCACCGCGAACCCGCGGCCAGCATCGCCTGCACGCGCCGCTTCGATAGCCGCGTTCAAGGCCAGCAAGTTGGTCTGTTCAGTGATGTCGTTGATGACGTTAATGATTTCGGAAATTTCCAGCGAGCGGTCGCCCAGGGATTTGATTTTCTTGGCAGTGGCCTGCACCGAAGAACGAATTCGCTGCATACCTTCGAGGGTGTCGCGTACCGCGCGATTGCCTTGTTCCGCGGCATCCAATGCGCGGCGTGCGGCTTCAGCGCTGGCTTCCGCGTTGTTGGAAACCTGTTTCATGGAAACGGTCAGCTCTTCAACGGCGCTGGAAGTATTGGTAATTTCCTGATCCTGTTGCGTGGCGCCGGCCTGCATTTCGTCGGCGGCGACGAGAATGTTGTTGGAGCACACCGTAACCTCCATGGCGGCTTTGCGCACGCGCTCAAGAACTTTCGTGAAGTTGTCGAGCATGTAGTTCACGGAGTCCGCGACGTTACCGAGCGCGTCGTTGGTGACTTTGCCGCGCAACGACAAATCTCCACGCGCCACCTGGTTGATTACGGTCAGCAATTCCGTGATGCTACGCTGCAAGGCGTCGCTGGCGTCCTGATTGCTGGCCGCTTTGGACATCTTGGTCACCGCGCGATTCAAATTTTCCGCGATGAGGCCAAGTTCATTGGTCGCCGTGACGTCTGCGTGCGCACGGGGATCGCCGACAGCCAGTCGCTCGGAAAATTGTGCCAATTCATTTACCGGTGCGACCAGTCCGCCCAATCGCCACGCCAGCAGCACGATGGTCACCAGCGCTAACGACAGCGCCAGCAGGAGTGGTCCCGAGGCGCCGGTCGGCAAAGCCCCGACGTCGAAGAGCGACAATCCAGTCGATTGTTTTCCGGCGGTATACGCCAGTCCTAGCACACCGAGCAGAACGATGGCGTTCAGCACCACCAGTGTCCAGATTGTAGAACTCAGTCGCGATTTCATACTTCCTCCAGATATCTAAAGCGGGCTTTCGTCAAATCTTTCGCGATCACCAACGTACAAACTCAAATACTTGGTCCCGGAAAAACTTCCAGCAGCTTGCGCAAATCGATTACCAGCGCGAGCCGGTCATCATGGCGCAGCATGCCGATGCAATGCGGCACGTTTTCCGGCGCTTGCTCCAGCACTTCGTCGCTGTTCACCGAATATGTCCCGATGACTTCGTCGGCAGCGATGCCCACGCGCAAAACTTCTTGCCCGGCTTCCATGCGAACAGAAGCGACCACTACATGCCTCGGCAACAAACCTGCCCGCCGGCCTTCCGTCATGGCGATGTCGACGAGCGGCACGATCGAGCCACGCAAATTAAATATGCCAATCAGATACGCGGGGCTTAGCGGCACTTTCGTCAAGAGCGGCCAGTCCAGCACTTCTTCGACATCCAAAACCGGCAAACACAAACGTTCGCGCCCGCTTCGAAATACGCAATACTGCGATTGCGGCTGCCGCTGTTCCAGCGGACCCAGCGCTTCGAGCAGGCTACCGGTGCTCTCGTCGGCGGAGAGAGGTTCCAGATGAAGGAAAGGGTTCATCGTTCAGCAATGCTCCGTGACATCTATACGAAAGGTGTTCATGCGAACCGTCGGACCGCGGTGAGCAATTCCTGCGGTGTAAAAGGTTTGGTCACGTAGGCATCAGCGCCTTGTTGCTCTCCCCAATATTTGTCGCTGGGAGTGTTGCGCGAAGTGACCAGAATCACCGGAATAGCTTTAAAATCGTCGTTGCCTTTTAATTCGCGGCATACCTGAAAACCGTTTTTACCGGGCATGATCACATCCAGCAAAATTACGTTCGGACGCTCCGAGACAATGGTTTCCTCGATACGCGCGGCGTCGTTTAGTCCGACGGGCCGATAACCTTCGCGTTCCAGAAGCCCGTGCATCAACCGCACTTCCGACGGCGAGTCATCGACGATGAGCACTTTTTTTTGCACAGCGTAAATCTCCCGAACGAATCCGGGGAAGAGAAGTGCACGCGGGCAGCCAGCCTGAGGGCATCCTTAGGGTTTGTTTCGTCGTCGGGTAAATGCACGGCCAGCAAGCAGTTACGGGGAAAGCGCGGGTAGTTATCGCCTTACAGTTGTGGAACTATCCGCTTCGCGAGTCTCAGCTTGAGAACCATTCTCAGCCTCTCGCATCTCGGTTGCCAGCGATGAGAATCGCAGCATGATTTCATTGATCCGCATAGCCATGCTGTGCATGGTTTTAATCTGCGCCAGAGACTGCGAAGACAGTTGCCCGGGTTCCAGCAACAACAATTCCGCGTTGCCCAGCATGGAGGTTAGCGCATTGTTCATGCTGTGTTTCATGTCCGTCATGTAGCGGCCCAGTGTTGCCAGACGCTGATTTCTGGCGGCTTCGCGTTCCACGCGTTTTGCCAGGTTCACGGCTTCCAGCCGGCGGAGCGATTCGCCAGCTACCAAAAGTAGTGTGTTGGACCAGTCTTCACGCAGACAAACGTGCAAAAAACGCGGGTACCGCGCTCGCAGGTCTTCGGCCTCAGAGGATTCCACACGCAGGCACAGAATCACGGGCTGCTGGGGGTCGAGCGAGCGGAGCATCCCTTGTAATTTGCCGCCACTGATGGGTCCCACAACAATCAGATCGTGCGCCGCGGCATCGTAATTCGGCCACGACTTGCTGTTCAGCACGGTGATGTCCGGAAATTTGCGTTGCGCCTGCCACGAACCGGACAAGGCTGTGGCGAAGTCAGTTTCATCCGTAAGAATCAGTACGCTGGCGTTCGGCAAAGCAGAGCCACTCCCTGAAAGTAGTTGCCCGAAAGTTATCGGGGAAGTCTTAGCGATTTAATTTCTCTCCGCTTCATCCAGAGCGGACAGTAAGCGTTTGGTACTGATGCCCAAATTCACAGCCGCTTCGGTGTCCTTAGCTTGCTTCGCGGCGTCGACATGCTCCTGGAGGCGCGAAACTTCCACGCGGCCGATGGCGAGCGCTTTGTCTAGTGCAAATGTGTTCTTATCTTTACCCATGTTTACCGCAGTCGTTACCATGGCACGAGCCGCTACCGCGCGGCGAAGTCCTTCAGCCGAAGAACCAGTTTCGTTAACAAACGCCGCGACCTCCCACGATGACAACAGGATGCGTGTTCCGCCGATGGTCACGGTGGTCATGGAGCGGCCGGGCAGTGGCGGAGTGGCAATCAATTGCTCCCAGATTTTGTCCACGCACGAATCGAAATCCAACACCTGCGCGGCTTGTGTGTTTTGTGGCGCAAGTTCAAAAGCTTTGTTCAGAGACTTTATTTCCAAAGGCGATTCCGTCTCGTTGTGCCCTGCGTTAGCGGATCCGATCAATAGACGGTCATTGTTGCGGGCTGCTACTTTCGCCAGTGCGTTTTCCATGTCGGTGCGCAAACCAAGCAATTTCTCGAATGCCTGGCTGACGGAGCGCTCGGTATACTCCTTCTGAAACGGCTGTTTCCATTCGTCGGCTAGCTTTCGAATCTTAGTGATGGGTTCAGCGGCGGACAGTCCAGCATGATGGCAATCAATAATTCGAACGTCTGCCGCCTCAATCTGAACAAGCCCGGTACGAATGGCAATCAGATCGGCGTGCATCAATTCGATGAGCGTGCGGCGCATCAGAAAATTGAAGCGGATGAACGCCAGCAATGCGGATGGATCGTAGAACATGTTGCCGGCCGACTCTTTCACCCTTCGGCCCTGGTCGATGAAATTTGTTTTGAGGATTTCCCGGAGGCTGCGAAAGCCGTGCAACGCAGTGATCATGGACTCTAGTGGTTCGCACCACGCGAGCGTTGCCGGTTCGACTTCACCGAGAATCGGCTTCATCACTTCCGCCACATCCGCGAGTTCAATTCGCTTGTGGTAAATCTTCGCCGGGGCGGACAGCGCAAAATATTGCACGAGGAGGAAGTCGATTTTGTCCCGGTCGAACTGGGTTTTTACGCGCTTACGCAAATGCCTTTCAATGAGCGACTGCAGGCTGCTTTCGCTTGTGTTCAACGTTGTCATCTGCAGCAAATGGCGCAATTGATAAACGATAACGCGTTTATCCATGGTGTCTAGCCAGAGCTGCACTTCGCCGAATAGATCCTCATCAGGGCTCTCGGGAAGATTTCTCTGGGAGAACGGAATAGAAATGCCGAGCTGCTTTGCCAGCGCCAGGTAAATGGGGAAAACGGATCGCGCTTCCGCCCACTGCAATTGGCGCGTGCTCTCGGTCGACGCGTGCGGCATCAAACTCAGCGGGGTCATCAGTTTGTTCATGGCTGCATCATCCAATTGCACGGCCCGCGCAGGAACTTAACCGCTATTGCTTTACGACCATCGTGATACTGCACGGCAACCACGACGGCATCCGTCGTGTAACCTTTTCGGCTGCCCTCCAGGCGAACCCGGTCATCGAATTCGAGGGGCAAGCCGGTAAGAAAAATCGCATGGTGCAGCGCGGCATATTTTAGAACCACGGCCTCTCGCAATCGCGTGCTTCCTCCACGCAGCGCCGTAACTTGTACCGGGATTCGAACGCTCTGTACTCCGGGGAAAAAGCCGGCCAACCGCTCGGCGCAACTTTCTTGAACCGTTTCGATCGCGCTTTCTTCAAACTGTCTCACGTGTCCTCACGAGCATTTGTTCGGCAAAACTGGTTGCCGGCGGAGACGGCTAGGCATGCGTCAACGCAGGACAGAAGAATCCCAACGCAAGAGATGCACGCCGGGCACCAAAGAACCGCGTAGGAAGGTTTGCTGGATATTTAAGAATCGAGGATGGTTACGGCTGACCGTCAGCCGATGCGCGGCTCATTCGTCTCAGCATGAAACAAGTTCGTCTCACGGTCGCGTGCCTGTCTGCCCGAAGTACTACGGCGCGATTACTGGGACACCGTCTCGTGCTCCGATTCGCCGACCGCCGCACCGGCCTTAACCGCAATGTTGTAACGCTTCAGTTTTCGATAGAGCGTTGCGCGACTGATGCCCAGCATCTTTCCCGCAAGCGCTTTGTCTCCGTTGGCCTGCTCAAACACGCGCAGAATCGTCATGCGCTCCATTTCCGCAAGCGCGGTGGTGGAAAGGGAAGCCGCATCGTGCGTTAAAGCAGTGGTGGAATCCGGATACTCACTCCGAATCGCCGGCGGCAGGTCGGCCACATCGATGAGCCGCCCGTCGCCCAGCGTGACGGCGCGCGCCACGCAATTTTCGAGTTCGCGCACATTGCCCGGCCAATCGTAGTGCAGCAGGCCTTTCATGGCGGCTGCCGTAACCTGAATGTTGGCGCCTTGCGCGTAACGATCCAAAAAGTGGTGCACCAACATCGGAATGTCCGAGCGGCGTTCCCGCAGCGGCGGAATATGCACGGTCACCACGTTGAGGCGAAAATACAGGTCCTTGCGAAATGTGCCCGCGCGATAGGCCGATTCCAAATCGCGATTAGTGGCCGCAATCACGCGCACGTCCACATTCACTTTTTCGTTGCTACCCACCGGCCGGACTTCCTTTTCTTGCAGCACGCGCAACAGCTTGGCCTGCATCTCGAGAGGCAGTTCGCCAATTTCATCCAGAAAAATTGTGCCGCCGTTAGCCGCCTGGAACAGGCCAGCCTTGGTTTTCATCGCGCCAGTGAAAGCGCCTTTTTCGTAGCCAAAAAGCTCGCTTTCCATTAACGTGGGCACCAAAGAACCGCAATCCACCGCTACGAACGCCGTTTGCGCCAGTGCGCCGCGAAAATGAATTGCACGCGCGACCAATTCCTTTCCAGTGCCGCTTTCTCCCGATACCAGCACTGGCGTACGCGTATCCTTCAAGCGCGAAATCATGCGCAGGACATCCTGAATGTTCGCAGACGTTCCGATGATTCCATCGAGATTTTCTTCCACGTCAACGCGGCCGCGCAAAAATTCGTTCTCGGTAACCAGTCGCACTTTCTCTGCCATGCGTTGTAAAAGCATGCGCATTTTTTCCACGCGAAAAGGCTTTTCGATGTAGTCGTAGGCGCCCATTTTCATGGCGTCGACGGCGGACTCGATGGACCCGTGGCCGGTCATGATTGCCACTTCCGTGCGCGGTAGCATGACTTTGGTTTGTTTCAGCAAAGCGACACCGGATTGCGTCGGCAATTTCAAATCCGTCAGCACCAGATCGGGACTGTCCGATTCGAGGCGCGCTAACGCCGCTTCGGCACTCTCCGCTTCCGTGCAGACGAAACCCAGGGCGGTGCCGATGGTCATGCATAGCCGCCGGATGCTTTGCTCATCATCCACAACTAATAATCGTGTTTTCAGTTCGTCGCTCATGGTTTCCCGAAGGTTTTCTCCACAACTGATATCAATTGCTGAACGCGAAAAGGTTTCTCGATACAAGGCGTTCCACTTTGCGCCAGGAGTGTTTGCGTCTCGCTGTTGGCGGTATCTCCGCTGATCAAAATAATCCGCGTGCGGAGTTCCGGCTTGTTTTTCTGAATCCACGCGTGCACTTCCGCTCCGTTGACGCTTCCGGGCATGCGAATATCCGAAATGACCCCGGCATACCGCCCGTCGGACAAGCGTTTTAATCCCTCGGCACCGGACCCAGCGTTGACCACCGAATATCCCCTGCGCTCCAGAGCTGCGCACAGAAATGCGATCACCGATGGCTCATCCTCGATGAGCAAGATTGGTCCGCCGGTCCACAAGGTCGATTGCAACGTCATCGACCGGCCTCTTTTGCCGCAACGGAGGTCGAGTCGGATTCCGTTTCCACTACCGGGATGCGCACCAGAAACGTGCTGCCTGCGCCGCCTTCGTTGTTCCAGCACTGAATTTCGCCGCCGTGAGCGCGCACAATTCCGTAACAGATACTCAAACCAAGCCCGGTCCCCTTGCCGACATGTTTAGTGGTATAAAACGGATCGAAAATTCTCTCCGGATCGGCGATCCCAGTACCGTTATCGCTGACAGAAATTTCGATGGAATCGCCCCGGGAAACGGTGCGAATGAGAATGCGCCCGCGTTGGCCCGATTCCTGCACCGCATCGTACGCGTTATTCAAAATGTTTAGAAAAACTTGCTGGAGTTGTTGCGAGTCGCCCATAGCCGGCGCCAGCGCTTCATCGAACTCTTCCAGCACTTCCACACCGTGGCTGGCAAAATCGTAGCTGCGCAATTTTATGGTCTGTCGCAGGACCGTATTAACGCGCACCAGTTCGCGCTGCACCGGGCGTTGGCGCGCAAAACTCAGCAAGTCCTGCACGATATCCTTGGTGCGCTGCGTTTCCTGCAAAATAATCTGCAAATCCCCACGTGCGGAAGCCGGAATGTCCGGATTTTCCAGCAGCAAATCCGTAAATCCCAGAATCGCGGCCAGAGGATTATTCACTTCATGCGCGACCCCGGAAACCAGTCTTCCAATGCTGGCCATTTTTTCGCTGTGCGAGAGTTTGGCCTGCAGCAGTACAGCGTCGGTAATATCCGTCATAACGACGACAACGCTGTTGACGGCATTCGATTCGTCTCGCATGGGACTGAGACTGATCGAGAAATGTCCCATCGAACCTTCGCTGCGGCGTACACGCAACTCGATATTTTCCACCTGCTGCCCGTGGGCCGTGGTGTCGAGAGCGTCTTCAAAATCCGGCCGGTGGCTCGCCTCAATCCAATCCACCAGGCGATGGCCAATCAGGTCGCTTTCCTGATATCCCATGTCATAGCAACGGCGGTTGGCGTAGCTGATGAGTCCAGCGGTGTCCAGCACCAGGATCATGCTCTGCGTGGTATTCAGGATTTTCTGATTGAAGTCGCGCTCGCGCTGTAATTGCGACTGAAACGTTCTCTGCTCGGTGACGTCCAGCATCAATCCACGAATCTGCGCAATGTTTCCCTGTGCGTCCCGCACTGCGGTGATGTTCTGCAGGGTGTGCAACAACGTTCCGTCTTTACGGCGCAGTGTCTCTTCGTAATTTCGCAAAACGCCGTATTCTGCGAGCTTGCCGAGAAATCTTTCGCGCGCGGCGGGAGCCGGATACAGATGCGGCCCAACGTCTGCGCGAAGTAGCTCGTCACGCGAACCATAACCAAGCATGCGCACCATCGCGTCATTCACATCCAGGAATCGGCCGTCTGGCGTGGCGAAGAAAAGCCCTTCTTGGATGCTGTCGAAAAGCTCGCGATACCGACGCTCCGCTTCGCGCCGATCGGTAATATCTTTGAGTACGTGAATCGTCCGCATCTCGTCATCGGCACTTCCGGGGGCAATTCCGGGCGTGCGTGACGTGGAGACAAGAAATATCCGGTCGCTCGAAGCGGCAACGTACTCCTCGCGCGTCTGCTGCGTGTCGCGGCAAAACGGACAGGGAAGATCGCTGCCGGTCTCGGCAATATGTCGCAGGCTGGCCATCGCTTCGCCAACCAGCGCGACTGGTGGCACGCCGAGATGCGAAGCTAGGGAGCGATTGGTGCGAAGGATTTTCCACCCGCGATCATGGACCACGATGTAATCGCTGATTGCGTCGATATCTTCCACCCACTGGCGTTTCGATCGCTCCAGTTGCGAAAATCGCCGCACATTTTCAAGTGACAAAGCTGCATGACTCGCGAGCGCCTGCATCAGCCGTTTCTCACCGGCGCTGGACGGAACATGCTGATGAAGCAGGCACAGGGTGCCCAATCGTTCGCCATCGCTGGCTGCAATGGGTACGAAGACCGCTGTTGGTGGGATGGTTTCGCCAGCCGCAGGAAGCATCATTTCTGCGGGCAATTGTCGAAATTCCACGCCTTTACCATTTCTACTTTTGCGCGCCGCAGCAAGCAACCAGACATTCGCTTCTTTTGAAAAAACCAGTTGAGTATGCGGGGTCTCGTAGAAGTCGGATTCACGTCCGCGAAAAACCAGCACGCCGCCCCACGCGGCATTCAGTATCCGCACGGAGCGCTCGGCGAAGCGATGTAGAAAGTCAGGAAGGTGGCGCGAGTGCGCGGCGTCGACGGCAAGTTCCATCAACTCGTCCGCAAGTCGAATAGATGGCATAACGACTTCAGGCTTGCCCGTCGGCCCCGTCGATCGATGCAATAGTTTTGTTTTCGTTCGACGCATGGTGGTCTGGGGAGTGCGAGCGTCTCAACTTGACGACCCCCAAGGACTACCACCCTAGCGGGGTGTCTCAATGTGAGTCAACCACTCAGGCGTAACGTGTTGCTAGAACGTTTACCCGCCAAGTTGAATGGGCGCTGAAGGCGTCTCAGGCTGAGAACTTCCACGCGTGTTCCCCTGCCAATGAGACGATTTTCTCCCGCGACGAATTCCACGCAACTTCCCCCCCGCGAAATAACTGCACGGTTCTCTGTCACTTGAGAGCTCTTCGACACAAGAATCTGAAATTCTACGAGCCTCTTCGCCATGGCATCGCACGTGCCTTCTCTCATCAAGGTTATCTCCGATGGGCCAGGAGGAATGTGCTCGATGAGATTCGGTTCATTTAAAAAAGCAATGTTCGCGGCTGCCGCGGTCACTCTTATGACTGGGGCTGGAATGCTGGCTCAAACGGGCACGACGGACGAGGGCAAGCGAAAGATTAAGACAAAGGTCACTCCCCTATATCCGGAGCTCGCACGTCGAATGAGCGTTGCAGGCAAAGTCAAAATCGAAGTTGTGATTACGCCCGATGGTCGGGTGAAAAGTACGCGGGTCGTTGGTGGGCACCCGCTGCTGGTGCAGGCCTGTCAGGACGCGGTAAGGGAATGGAAATTTGTTCCGACGTCCGAAGAAAGCACCCAAACAGTTGAATTTGAATTTCACGGCTTAGGAAATTAGCGGCTTTGTGGGCAACGGTGAAGTGGCGCAAGACCGCATGAGGCACGCGGCTTGGCCAGTGAGTGGAGGCGTTCGGCAATGAAGATCGGCAAAAAACTATACGTCGGATTCGGATCGGTTCTGATCATTCTCGTTTTGCTATTCATCGTGAACATGTTTGCCGGCGTGCGCGAACGCTCAGCACGTGTCGATGCCTCGATGGCGCTGCAAAGTGTGCGCACGATCGAAGCGGTGCGCTACCAGATCATGCTGAATCGCCTGAACCTGAATAATTACCTATTGAGCGGCGACCCTCGTGAGGAGGAAAAAGTTACCAAGGGCTTGGCGGATATTGCCGAGGCTATAAAGCATGGTGAATCGCAGGCGGTCGCAGACAATCTAAAAACCGCGTTGGTACAAGTGAAAATCACGGAAGCCAGTTGGGCGGAAAATTTTGCGAAACCACTTCTCGCCAAGCGCCATCAGGTCGATTCTGGCGACGCTACCGTGTCGGACCAGCAAATTTTCTATCTTCAGAAAGACCCAAGCTCATGGCTTACCAAGTCGTCGGTAGTTCTGGACCGAACCACGCAGGACATCGGCAATTCCCTGGACGAAACGTCGAAGTCCGCGGCACGTGCCAGCATAGCCAGCACTACCGTCACGACCGGTGGAACGTTGTTCGCGATGTTGCTGGGTTTGCTGGTTGCGTACTACACCGCGAAGTCCATCACCGAACCCCTGACACATCTGATCACCGTCGCGCGTGAAATCGCCGACTCTGGGGACCTGAACCAGAACATAGACATTCATCGCAACGACGAAATCGGTGCGCTGGCCACTACCTTCAACAACATGGTCGCTTATCTCAAAGAAATGGCCGCGGTATCCATGGCCGTTGCCGAGGGCGATTTGACGATCGAGGTTGCTCCGCGTTCCAAGCGCGACACTCTGGGCAATGCCTTCGTACGAATGTCGCACGGCCTTCAGGAACTGGTTCGCACCACGCGTGACTCCGCCGGGCAGGTTTCTGCCGGCTCCAATCAAGTTGCCAGTGCCGCAGCTGAATCCGCGAAGGTCAGCGTGCAAGCCTCCTCCGCGATTGAAGAAGTCACCAGCACCATGCATGAAATGAGCATCAACGTTCAGAACGTAGTGAAAAACACGCAGGTGCAGGCGTCCAGCGTTGCGGAAACTTCCGCATCGATCGATCAGATGGTTACCTCGATCCAGCGCGTGGCCGATACCGCCAAGGTGCTTCTGGATATTGCCAATCGTTCACGCGAGGAAGTGGTCACCGGAATTCAAACGATGGAGAAGGCCACCGACGGCCTGAATCGCACCAACCACGCGATCCAGTCTTCCGCGGAAATCATCAATGTGCTGGGTCATCGCGCAGATGACATCGGAAAAATCATTGAAGTCATCGACGATCTTGCCGAACAAACCAATTTGCTGGCGTTAAACGCGGCCATTGAAGCGGCGCGCGCCGGCGAACACGGCCTCGGTTTTGCGGTTGTTGCCGACGAAGTCCGTAAACTGGCCGAAAAATCCACACAGTCCACCAAGGAAATTGCCGACCTGATTCAGAGTATCCAACGGGAAGCGCGTCAAGCGGTCGAAAACATGGAGCGCAGCACGCGCATCGTCGAAGAGGGACTTAGCCTCGGCAATGACCTGGGCGCCGCGCTGCACAAGATATCCAACGTGGTCACCGAAGTGTATAAATTCTCGCAGGAGATAGGCGCTGCGACCAACGAGCAATCCGTCGGTTCGTCGCAGATCGCCAAGGCCACCAGTCGCCTCACCGAAATCACCCAGGAAATTAATTCCGCCGTCGAAGAGCAAGCTTCCGGAGCGCAAGCAGTGGTTCGCGCCATGGACAAGATGCGCGAACTAGTTCAGCAGTCCGCATCCAGTTCCACCGAACTCTCCGCGGCAGCCGAGCAGATGCTCAAACTTTCGCGCAACCTGCTGGACAGCATGGATCGCTTCGCACTCGACCGTTCGGTGCACGCTCGTCCACGCAAACCGGAATCACCGGCAACGCGGCGCTCCGCGGAACCACCGCAATCCGATGAGTTCGAATACGCCGAACTCGTGCGGCGCTGAAGGCCGGAGACCCTGGGATGGAAAAAGACTTACAGGTTGTAGGTTTCCGCATCGGCAGCGAAACGTACGGGGTGCGTATATCCGCGGTCCGCGAAATTGTGCGTGTTCCGGAGATCACCGCGATTCCAAGCGCGCCGGACATCATTGAAGGCGTGATCAATCTACGCGGGAAAATTATTCCGGTCATGGATCTGCGCAAGCGTTTTGGCCAGTTATACACGCACGCAGATAAAAAGAACCGCATTCTCGTCGTGGAAATCGACAATAAACTTTTGGGCTTGATCGTCAACGCCGCATCGGAAGTATTGAAGATTCCTCCCGCCGACATCGAGCCGCCCGGAACGGTTTTTGCCGAAGGCGAATCCGGTTACGTTACCGGCGTCGGGAAACTGAAAAATCGGCTGATCATTCTTTTGGACATCGCCAAGCTTTTGCACCAGCCGGATCTTAGAGGTCTTGAGGACGCTGCGGAACTACTCGCCACATCGAAATAGCTTCGAAACGGTGAGCATTACGGAAAGGCTGCGCAATCCGACATGGGAACGATTACCGCACAGGTCCAACTGACGGAAGCCGAGCTGAAACTTTTGCAGACGCTCGTCTATCAGGAATGCGGCATGTTTTTTGACGAGCGCCGGTCGCACTTTTTAAAAGACCGTTTGCAGCGGCGGCTGAAGGTCTGCCAGCTGGATTCTTTTTACGCCTACTATCGCCTGCTCACCAGCCGCGAAGGCCGTCCAGAGCTGGCGTTGCTCCTCGAGAATCTTACCGTTAACGAAACCAGCTTCTTCCGCAATCGCCCGCAACTGGATCTTCTGCAGAAATCGGTCCTGGAAGAAATCCTTTGCCGCAAACAGGAGCGCCGCGATTTCCACCTGCGTGTGTGGAGCGCCGGCTGCTCGGCTGGGCAGGAGCCGTATTCCGTAGCGATTCTGATCAGCGATGCTTTGGCCTACTACTACCTGAGAAATCCGCTGCCTTTTGAAATGCCTTCCCCGAAGCCGCTTATACCGCCGCCGTGGAAACTGGGAATCGTCGCCTCGGATATCAGCTACGCAAGCTTGCGCACCGGCCAGGAAGGGCTTTATACCGACGTACAGATGGAGCCGGTGGATTACACCTGCCGCCTGCGTTATTTTGAGAAAATTGCCGGCAAATACTCAGTCAGGAAGCAATTAAAGGAACTGGTACAGTTCGACTTTCACAATTTGAAAACCGAGTTTCTGCCTCGCCGCAACGACATTATTCTCTGCCGCAACGTGATGATCTACTTTGATGAAGCCGAGCAGAAACGCCTCATCGATAAGTTCTGGCATTGCCTGAACCCAGGCGGGTATCTGTTCGTCGGACACGCCGAAAGTCTCTTCGGACTTACGCAGAAATTTAAAATGGTGCACGAGAATAACGGCACCGCGTATCAGCGACTGGAGGCCCGCACATGAGTCACGCGCCCGAAGAACGGGGAGCTGAGCTGCGTGCGCTATTTTTTGAAAGCGCCAACGAATTGCTGCAATCGCTCAATGAAGGCGGATTGCAGTTGGAAACAAGCGCCGGCGACGAAGAAGTAATGCGCTCGGTTCGCCGGGCCATCCACACTTTGAAGGGCGACGCGGCGGCTTGCGGCTATTCCCGACTTAGCGAACTGGCCCACGAACTGGAAGATGTACTGACGCCGCAGGTTCTTGAGGCGCGCGGCGGTCGCATCGCGGAGATTGTGCTTGCCGCGGCGGACACTTTCGGAGGCATGCTTTCCGCATATGAGCGCGGTATAGAGCCCACCCCTGATACCCGATTACAGACCATGATTCACGCGTTGCTGGAAGCGCCGGCGCCGTCGACACAAAAAGTCGAGCTAAGTAAAGCATCCTCACAGGTAGCGTCTCAGTTTGGCTGGACCGAGTACGAACAGCTCATGATCTCCGAGGCCGTGCACCGCGGCGAGTCCGTTTACAATGTCGCGCTTTATGTCGATCCTAAAAGTCTGATGCGCGCGGCGGCGTTTCAACTCATTCGCAATGTTCTTCATGGCTGCGGAACGGTGATCAGTCTGCGGCCCGAAGACAACATCGCGGCAGCCAGCGTGGAAGTCGTCGAAGCAGCGGTGGCCACGCATTTAAGTGAAGATGCGATGAGGCAGCGTTGCCGGATTCCTTCCATCGTTTCCGATCTCAGGGTGGAACGCGCCGCAACTTCTGGAACCGTTGAACACAAATTGCTCGGCGATCTTCTTGAAGTGCAAGCGCAACGGGCCAGTGCGGAGTACGCGGAAAATAGTGCGGCAGCAAGTGCAAACGTTGTCAGCACCGCGGCAGTTGCGGTGTCGGAAACATCTCTTCGCGTGGACGCGGCACGCATTGACGCGGTGATGAATCTTGTCGGCGAGCTGATCATCGGAAGATCTATGTTGAATCGAACGCTGGCGGAATTCGATAAGAAGCACGCGCGCGAACCAGTGCGCGCCAAGTTGGCAGATGCGCTGGCTTTTCAGACGCGCGTACTCGATGAACTTCACAAGTGTGTTTTGAAAATACGCATGGTACCGGTCGAACAACTCTTCCGGCGATTCCCGCGGGTCGTCAGGGATGTCGCCAAACAGTGCGGCAAAGATGTCGCGCTGCAAGTTGCGGGACAAAACACCGATCTCGACAAAGGAATTCTCGACTCGCTGGCCGAGCCTTTAATGCACGTGGTGCGCAACGCTGTCGATCACGGTATCGAGCCTGCCGACGAGCGGCTGGCCGCAGGGAAACCCGCACGCGGTACCATCTTTTTGAATGCCTATCATCAGGGAACGCAAGTGGTCGTGGAAGTGCGCGATGACGGACGTGGTATGGATGCCACCCGCCTGCGCTCGCAGGCTATCGAAAAGGGAATTCTCAAGTCGGACGAGGCCAAACGGCTCGGCGATCAGGAAGTCTTCAATTTAATTTTCGAACCGGGTTTCAGCACTGCGGCCTCCGTTACGGAAGTTTCCGGACGCGGCATCGGTATGGATATCGTGCACACAGCCATGGAGAAACTAAAAGGCACGGTCCAGGTGAACACTCAGCTGGGGCGAGGCACGACAATACAGATGCGTGCTCCGCTAACGCTCGCCAGTATTCAGACGCTGCTCTTTCGCGTTGGCGGCCGCCTGTTTGCCGTGCCGCTGTCCTCGGTGGTGGAGATCACGCGAATTCGAGAGAGCGAGATTCACACGGTCGATCAGCGCGAAATTCTGCGTCTTCGCGATCAGTTGCTCACGCTGGTGCGCTTGAATCGCCTGGACCATATTCACTCGGTGACCGCAGCGCCGGCAAAAGCCACCAGCTTCGTTATCGTTATCGGCGCGTCAGAAAAACGATTTGGTTTACTTGTGGACACGCTGGTTGGCGAAGAAGAGTTGGTCATCAAAGCGCTGCCCAGCGAAATTGTTTCCAGCGATCTGGTGAGTGGAGCTTCGATCCTCGGCGATGGCACGGTGGTGCTTATTTTGAATGTACCCGCGGTCGTCTCGCGATTTGCCAAGGCCCTTCCGCTGGGAGCGATCGCATGAGCGACCGGATCAGAGTTCTGGTGGTGGACGACTCAGCGTTGATGCGGAAGCTCATCCCCACAATTCTCGCGCGCGACTCGGCGATTGAAGTCGTTGGGACCGCGATGGATGGTGCGTTCGCACTAAAGAAAATCGAAGAGCTGCATCCCGACGTGGTCACGTTGGATTTAGAAATGCCCCGCATGGACGGCATGGAAACGCTGCGGCTGATCATGAAAAGCGCACCGCTGCCAGTGATTCTCGTGAGCACGCATTCCAAGGAAGGTGCCTACTCAACCTTCAAAGCGCTAGCACTCGGCGCGGTAGATTTCGTCGCAAAACCACAGGATGCCGCGATCGGCCATCTCGATGCCATCGCCGATGAGCTTATCGATAAAATTAAAGCGGCCAAGCGCGCTACCGGACGCCGCATGCCTCCTGCCATCGCGACTGCCAGGCATCTCGGCCAAAAGAAAACTGCACTGACGGCGTTGGCACCCAATCGCATCATTGCGATCGGTATTTCGACCGGCGGTCCGAACGCCTTGCAATTTCTACTCGCGCAGATTCCCGAGGATTTTCCATCCTCCATTTTAATCGTGCAGCACATGCCCGAAGGCTTTACAGAAATGTTCGCCAAGCGGCTCGACGAATGTTCCCCGCTGGACGTTCAGGAAGCGCGCTCCGGAGATCTCCTATTAGCCGGCCGCGTGCTTTTATGTCCCGGAAATCGCCACATGATGGTTCGGCGTATGCCTCGCGGAGAGATGGTGGTCCTGAACGATGCGCCACCGGTTAACGGGCATCGGCCTTCCGTGGATGTTTTGTTTCATTCCGTCGCGCAGGAATTTGGTCCGACGGCCGTCGGAGTGTTGATGACTGGTATGGGCGAAGATGGCGCCGTGGGTCTTGGAGCAATCAAGGCCGCCGGCGGTATGACCATTGCCCAGAGCGAAGACAGTTGCGTGGTGAGCGGAATGCCGCGCGCCGCAATCACAAAAGGTTTTGTAAACAGAATTGTATCGCTGGATGGACTAGCCGCGTATTTGTTGAGTCAGTATCGCAATGAACGCACCAGCGGGGAGAAGAAAGAAAAAAACGAGAAGAACGAGAAATCGGAAGCGGTACCCGTTACTTCACAGCGCGCCTGACCGGTTCGCCGAAGGAGAAGGCTATGGCACAATTTGCCAAGTTACATCGCAAAGATAATCAAGCCGTCCGCTACCTGGTGGTGGACGATTCGGTATTCGCGCGCAAAAATCTCATCAAAATGATCGAGACGTTCGGCGGGGAAGTGGCGGGCGAAGCCGGAGACGGCTTGACGGCCATCGCCGAATTCAACCGCACTAAACCGGACATTGTGCTCATGGACATCACCATGCCGCAGATGGAAGGCATCGAGGCGGTGGAGCGCATCATCCGGCAGCACAGCGACGCGCGTATCGTGATGGTATCGTCTGTCGGCTACCAGGAAAATATTCTTGCCGCGCTGCAAAAAGGCGCGAAACATTTCGTGCAAAAGCCCGTCAAGCCCGAAGTCCTGTATGAAATTTTGCGTTATGTGTTAAGCGACGACCCCGTCGCCGCCGGCACGCCCGTGGCGCTGGCAGGAGAATACCGCTCATGAGAATGGAACTGATTCAACCGTTCATTAATGCCGCGGATGCGATTTTCTCGGAATGCCTGCAATCTCCGGCAAAAATCATCGACCTGACCATGGACGAAGAAGCCTACCGCCGCAAAGGTGTCGCGGCTCTGATTGCGATCAAAGGAGACATCGAAGGTCGCGTCATTCTGGACCTTTCCCCGGAAGTGGCGCAGAAAGTCGCCAGCCATTTGGCCGGTGAAGAACTTCCAGAGAGCCAGCAACTAGTTCGCGAAACGGTTTGCGAACTGGCAAATATGGTGATTGGAAATTCCGTCACGCTGCTGAACGATCAGGGCTTTCGGTTCAAAGTGTTTCCGCCGGAGATCCACATGAGCGATACGGGGCTTTCCGGGACTGAGGACACAGAGGCAATCGTGCTGGGACTGGAAACGCCGTGCGGAGAAATTTATCTCAATATTGCCATGCACTATCTGCATCGCCGCCGGAAAGACCGAGAAGTCGCGGCAGTGTTGGATTAAGTTGTAGAGCGGATAGAACAGAACGCGCTGGACGCCGAGATATTTTTACAGAAATGACCGGCGTTTAGTCGCCGGATGGTGGCTTTATGTATGCCGCGCCGTGTTTGAATAGCCCCGCATTTGGCAACGCCACAGAAAACACAATTCGAATCGGAACGAAAATGGCGCTGCTGCCGGGAGTAAAAGGGACCGCCACCTCAGCGCGCGAACCTTCGTGATACTTATTGCGGCTGCGAAAACTCAGACCGCCCTTCGACAGGTCTTCACAAACTGCTACTTCTTCTTCGAATCCACGCCGCCGGATACAAGCCAGGACACGCGCTTTTACGCGTGTGCGTTTACGGCGCGGGCTCAGATGTCCGTTGGTATTGTCGCTGGAATCTTCCATGCCAGGTACCTGTGATTCCGGCTGAGCTTCAATCCACACGGCGGGTGCTGCGCAGGCGCTACAAATTCGAGCAACGCATCGGCGCATCTCAAACGATTTCAGCTCCAGCGGATTCAGATACACAACTTCGCGGCGCTGGCAAAAACCGCATTCCATCAGCATTCTCGCCAACGCGTCGTCGGCTTTGCCTGGAGTGGGGAATTCAATATTCCAGAAGTCCGTGCGCGACTCCAGCAGGTGGAATGCGTAGAGAAAACCCTCCGGCTCGTGATCGATCTCCGCTAGTACGCGCGCCCGGGCGGACTTCCAAACGTCTCCGTCCTGTTGCCGGCGCAGTGTCAGTTCTTGTCCCGAAGAAAGTTTGTCGGCCAGGCGCAGCACTCCGCCACCGCGGCTGACCAGCACGGTGTATGCGGTGCGCTTTAACGCGATGCCCCCGTTCGCGAACCAGGATGCCTCAACGGGCATGCGGAAACTCACACGGTCACTTTGCCGAATTCCGTCCAATCGCATGTCCTCAATTCGCTTGGGAATTTGCGTGAAAAGCAATCTACATTTGAAGAATAACACTCAATATTGGCAGTACTTGCAGCCCGTTGGAGGGTTTGTCGTTGCGGCTAATAACCGAAAAAGCGTGCGCACGCAGCGCCGGATGAAAATCACACTATTATCTTTTTAGCCGATTGCTGGAATGTAAAGCCATCTGCGGCGAAGACTTTCTGGCAAGATAATCATACGGGGAAGTGTCCAGCCGGCGCGCGATTTGGGCGTCACCCGGACCAAAATGAATGTGAGCAATGTCATCTTTATGGACGAACGAACGTCAGTAAGCCCGTGGCGATCTGCAACGGTTCGCGACCGGCGCTACTCTATCCGCTATCCATTCGCCGCCGATGCCGAGCTGCTCGATCTCCAAACCGGCGCTACAACCAGTGGTGTCACCTCCGATATCTCGTTGGGCGGTCTTTTTATGTGCGCGAGCAATCCGTTCAAATTGGGAGCGCGCGCGCGCCTGACCCTCACGCGCAAAGATCAGGTTGTGCAGGCTCTCGCCGTTGTGCGCATCGTGAAGCCGCGCATCGGTATGGGCATAGAATTTCTGGATGTGGAAGCGCCCTACGACCAGGTGCTGTTCCGCTGGATTGAACAGCTACGCCGCAAATAAACGCGGTTGTTTTCTGAACTATTTTTACTTCCGCTCGCCCATTCCATACTGGATGTTTAGGCAGGTGTAATTGAGCCCTGTTACGGCTGAGTGTCCAGCGGGTGCCGGCTCTTTTCGTAGAACTCATTCTGCAGTTTCAGGCTTCGCTCGTCGGCTTTGGCTGCGCGCACGGCATCCGCGATGGCCGCAATCCACGCCTTCATTTCAAATTCTCCCAGCTCCTTGGTCGCCAGCGCGCCTTCGCCGGAATAATGATTCGGGAAACGCGCATACCACCAGATGCCGGTGTAAACGTCTTGCGGCAAATTGATGCGTTTCTGATCACCGCCGGATTCACTCGCCGCTCGATCCAGGTGCACCAAATCGGGGCGCGAAACCATCATCCCTGACGTTTCCGTTTGCCCCGCGTGCATATCCAACGCGTCTTTTTTGGGTGGCCCGCCCTTGGGGCTGTCATGTCCCCACTGCACATACACCACGTAGTCGTGCTCCTTGTCGAGTTGCGATTGCGCAAAGTAAGGCAGCAGACTTTCATTTCCGCCATGCCCGTTCACGATCACGATTTTTTTGCAACCGTTGCGCGCCATCTCGTCGGTGGTTTCCTGCAGAAGTTTCAATTGCAGGTCGCGGCTATAGGCTATGGTTCCGGGTTCGTGCTTGGCTTCAAAAATTTGACCAAAATAGTATTCTGGAAACACCACGGCGTACTCCATGTCCGCAGCATGCAGCGAGGCGTAGCGCACGTTGAGCAGGTCCGTACCTAAAGGTAGATGCGGGCCGTGTTTTTCCAATATGCCGAAAGGCAGCATGCAGGTGCCTTTGGCCTGCCCGATGGCCTGGCGAAATTCCGCAGCGCTGAGCTCCTCCCATCTTGTCGAGAGCTTGCGCTGTGCGCGGCCTGCTTGTGCGCTAAAAAATAGCGCCAGCAGTGCAATCACGGTACGTCTCATCAAATTCCTCCGTAAAGATAGTTTCCATATGAGTAGTCGAACGAGGTGTCTGCAAATCGCAATCGCTATTCAAGCGTGCAAGAGATATCTGCACGACCACGGTGTTTTATTTCGGGCAGGCGGCGCCGCCATCCATCCATGTTTTCAATCGTGCGACAGTGTCCAGCCGCGACAGCGGAGGCAGCGTGCGTCCGTCGCCCGGATTCCAGCCCCATCCAACCAGGTCGTCATCCGCTATGTGATGGAAAATCTGGTCCAGCGAGCGTCCACCATTTTGTTTGGGGTCCTTGATCTGTTTGCACAATTCGCCGGCGGAACGGCCTACGAACACCATTTTTTGTTCGGAAGGCGGAAGTGCCCACTTCGGATTCCCGGGCGGCATGTGCGCCCCGGGAAGGTTGGTCTCCTGATGACATGTGTCGCAGCGCATTCCGTATACGCCATGGCCATCTTTACCGCGTTTTACGTATTGCAAGTGCACATGGCTGTCGTCGCCTTGCAGTGGCACATCGCCGGACGGGTGGCAATTCTGGCACCGCGGCGAGGTCAAGACGCGATATACCTGCTGGAATGCCGCGCGAGAAGCGCTGGCATCGGGTTTAGCCGCGCGCGCTGCGGCACCGGAGTTGACGACTAATCCTGCGATTGCGCCGATGGCCAACACAGCCACCACAATCGGTACAGTCCGCGGATCGTTCCAGCGTTTCCGTGTCTCCTTCATCATCGAATTAGCCATGTTTGCTCCCAAAATTACGCGAGGTCACTCGCACGAATTGGCAACCGGCGAATGCGCTTGCCAGTCGCCGCGAAAATCGCGTTCGCCAGCGCGGGCGCGGCTGGAGGCACCCCCGGCTCGCCAACACCTGTCGGATTCTCCGTGCTCGGAACAATGTGCACTTCGATTTGCGGCGACTCGAAAATTCGCAACATCTGGTAGTCGTGAAAATTTCCCTGTACGACTCGTCCTTCTTTTAGCGTGATCTCTGTTTTAAGCGCGGCCGTCAGCCCGAAGATAATGCCGCCTTCCATCTGGGCTTTCACGGTGTCGGGGTTGATCACCCGTCCGCAGTCCACGGCGCAAACAACGCGATGTACGTGGACCGTGCCGTTTTTCTCCACCGACGCTTCCACGACTTGCGCAACGTAACTGTCGAAAGAGAAATGCGCGGCAATACCGCGGCCAACCCCGGCAGGAAGTTTCGTCCCCCAATTCGCTTTCTGCGCCGCCATTTCAAGTACGGCCAGCATGCGCGGCTGTTTGGCCAGAAGCGTTCGTCTTAATTCATACGGGTCTTTGCCGCCTGCGTGCGCGACTTCATCCAGGAACGCTTCCACCGAAAATCCTGTGTGGGAATGTCCCACAGAGCGCCACCATTGCACCGGCACGCCAATCTTCGGGCTATGCAGGTCCACTTGTAGATTGGGGATTCCGTAAATTAAGTCCGCCGCGCCTTCTACGGACGTGCTGTCGACGCCGGCTTTAATGGTGTACGGCTCGAACGGTGTTCCCTGCGTGATCGATTGGCCGACAATGGTGTGCGTCCACAGGATCGGATTGCCGCTGGCATCCAGACCGGCGACGAACTGGTCATGCCACATCGGCCGGTACCATCCGCCCTTTAAATCGTCTTCGCGGGTCCATACCGTTTTAACCGGAGCTTTGGCGGCCTTAGCCACGTGAACCGCTTCCACCACGAAGTCCGAAGCCGGATTCGCGCGCCTGCCAAATCCTCCTCCGAGCAGGGTTGTGTGAATCTTGACTTTTTCCGGAGGCAGCCCCGCTGCTTTCGCGGCGTTCGCTTGATCCACGGTTTCAAACTGCGTGCCCGTCCAGATTTCGCAACTGTCCGCCCTCAAATCGACCACGCAGTTCAGCGGCTCCATCATCGCGTGCGCCAGGTACGGTACGTCGTACTCTGCGGTAAGCGTTCTAGCTGCGCTTTTTAAAGCCGCTTCAGGATCACCGGTTTTTTTGGCGATCGTGCCCGGCTTTTTTCCCAGCTCCGAAAAATCGCGTAGCATCTGTTCGGTGGAGAGAACTTCATTCGGTCCCAGGTCCCATTCGACCTTCAATTTATCGCGCCCCACCTTCGCGGGCCAAAAGCGATCCGCGATAATCGCGACCCCCGATGGCACCTGCTCGACGGCTTTAACGCCCGAAACCTTCAACGTGTCCGTCGCGTCGAACTTTAACGCGTGGCCGCCGAACACCGGTGGCCGCGCGACTACTGCCGTAAGCATTCCGGGCACAATGACGTCTAAACCAAATTGTGCCGTGACGTTGGTTTTCGACGGAGTGTCTAGTCGTCGCGTCGGCGTGCCAATGACCGTAAATGTTTTCGCATCCTTCAGCGGAATTTCCGTCGGAGGGGTCAGCCGTGCCGCAGCATTCGCCAATGAGCCGTAGGTCGCCCGGCGGCCACTGGCGTCGTGAATCACCACTCCCTTTTCTACACGGCAGCTTGCGGGCTCGACTTTCCACTCTTGCGTGGCAGCTTCGACGAGCATGCTGCGCGCCACCGCGCCCATCTTGCGATAGCGCTCCCATTCCGCCGGTGACGTGGTGCTTCCCCCGGTCATCTGTATGCCGAATACCGGGTGATTGTAAATTTTATCGACCGGAGCGGCTTCTACGCGGATCTTGGACCAGTCCGCCTGCAACTCCTCGTTCAACAACATCGGTAGGGAAGTGTAGACGCCCTGACCCATTTCCGAGTGCGCCGCAATCACGGTCACGCTTTCGTCCGCGCCGATGCGCACGAAGGCATTAATTGCAAAATCTTTTTCTTCGGCGGCCAGTGCTGTGCCGGTTGCGCCAACGCTGGGCAAATGTAAACTCACCAGCAGCCCGCCGCCAATCGCCGCGCCAACACGAATAAAATCTCGTCGTCCTACCATCGCGGGCGCGCTCATTTCGCTCTCCCTTCACGGGCCAGCTCCGCCGCTCGATGAATGGCTTTGCGAATTCTTGGGTACGTGCCGCAGCGGCAGATATTTCCGCCCATGGCTTCGTCGATGTCCCTATCTGTTGGGGCTGAATTTTCCGCGAGCAAAACGGCGGCGCTCATTAGCTGTCCCGACTGGCAGTATCCGCACTGCGGAACATCGATCTCAATCCACGCTTTTTGTAATGGGTGCGTGAGATTGTCGGACAGCCCCTCGATTGTGGTTACATGCTTGCCTTCGATGCGCGACAGCGGCGCAACGCAGGAACGAGTGGCCTTGCCGTCCAGGTGCACCGTACACGCACCGCAAAGAGCCATCCCACACCCGAATTTTGTGCCGGTCATCGCGAGCGAATCCCGGAGAACCCAAAGCAGAGGTGTGGAGGGATCGACATCCACCTCCACTGGCTTGCCGTTCACAAAAAAGCTTGTCATGTGTGGTTCCCCCCTCGCACTTCGGAAAATAACAGCCCAGCTTCCGAATCGTTCGGGATTATAGCGCGTTTTATTTTTGTTTTCGCGAATTCGCGCCTAACTCCATCCTTATCCGAACCTTCTTCCATACGCCGATGACTCCTCCTTGGGCAGCCGGAGGTTAGTTACGAATCTTATAAAATCCTAATATCTCCATTATTTCTTCTTAATTGGCTGCGCCTTACCCTCTCGGTTGTCGCACCGAACGCGTGATCCGCACCCCACGGTGGGTTGTGTTTCAGTTGTCCTTGGCACACAGCGAGGCGTATCTGATGCCCAGCGGCCCGTGGTTTCGCAGGAAGCGATCAAGGAATCTATTAAGCCTTTGAACTCCCCAACCGGTTACCTTTCTACCCATCAGCTTTTCGAGAGAATCAGTCAGTCCGTGATGATGACAAATAAGCCACATTAAATCAATCATATACGCGCTAGAGGCAACGGCGTCTAGAATGCTGTTAGTTAATCCGAACATACTAAGCGCTCTCGATCTGGAAGAGCCGTTCAACGAAAACTGCGAGGAAGTAACGTGGCAAGCATGACTGACAATACAAAAGATTCGAGCAAGAGAAACCAGGCTTCACGAGGGTTCTCGTTGATTGAGCTCGTCGTCGTCCTCGGCGTGATCCTGGTCGTGACCGCTGTGGGTGTTCCATCTTTTCTGCAAGCCTACCGTTCCTACCAGTTGAATGACGCAGCCACAAGAGTCGCGGGCGTGCTGAAGTTCGCGCGCTACGAAGCTATCCGGCAAAACAAACCGATAAGCACGCTGGTGCGTGCGGGATCGACTTCGGCGACTGAGAACTTGTGGGTGGACGCCAACGGGGACAGCACGGAGCAAGCTACTGAAAATCAGATCGTGCTTCAAGGGCCAGTAAATCTGGTGGCCTCTGGCACCCCTCCTCGTACTACCGCGCTGGCCCTCGCAGTGGGAGTCTCCACGTTGACCTCGGTAAGTCTTTCCTCCGGCACGCTCACATTCGATCAGCGCGGCGCAATAACACCAGCTGCAGTGAATGTCATTTATGTCGGGAACACGGCAATCCCAACTTTGGGTTATCGCGCAGTAATTCTGCTTCCGTCCGGTTCTGTACAGATTTGGTCCTCCGATAATAGCGGCACCTGGCATCAGCTCATCTAGGGACAAGAGAAAACTATGCTTCCACAATTCACAGAGTTTTGCGATCAACGATCTCGATTCCCACGCCAGTTAAAATGGCCTGTGCAACGCCACCCTAAGCGCCGGTTAGACCGCGGCTTCACCTTAGTGGAGATGCTACTGGCAACAGTAATTTTAGTGGTCGGGTTAGTGGGTGTAGCCCAACTGATACCGATTTCGCTGCAGTTGAATAAGGCAAATCGCAGCGATTCTACAGAGTTGGTGTTCGCGCAGCGCGAGGTGGACGAAATGCTCGATCAGCCGATCACTGCCACCACGTTTACGGATTCGCTCGGTGTTCTTTGCCCGGCGGCTTCGACATGCAATCTGGGAAATCCAGCAACGCCGCGGGTAATCGTTGGCAGCCCGGTGGTCATGTCGAATAACCGCCCGATAATCGATTTTTCCGCGGCCAAGGTGGCGAACTACAACTTTACCTATACCGACCCCAACGATCCATTCGGTCTGCCGTATGACGTTCGCTGGGCGGTAATCACCTACGCGAATGCTGGAGTTGCAACGGGAAAGCGATTCATCGTCGGCGTGCGCCGCAACGGCGGCAATGCTCCTCTCTTGCCCGTAACCCTGGATACCATGGTGGAAAAATGAAGAACGCTAAAAAGTATAAACGGCAAAGCGGTTTTACGTTGTTGGAGGTGTTGGTATCGGTCGCCCTCTTCCTCGTGATCTCCGGCTCGATCTTTGGTTTGCTGGGCGATTCACAAAGGCAATTTCAGACCGAGTCACAGATTCTCGGGTCCTTTCAAGAAGCTCGGTTGGGACTGGATCAGATCGTACGCGACGTAAACGACGCCGGCTATCCGCCGCCGAACCATTTCAGTACCTTGCCTAGCAGTGCTAATTATGCCAGCACCCCTTTCGCGTGGTACCCGGGTTATACGACCAACGCCCCCTGCCAGATCGGCACCGCGGGCGGTGGTACTTGCACGACGCCCGGTGACTTTGACGTGATTTTTGAGGGGAACGTAGCTGGTACCGGCACAAACGTGAGTTGGATACGTTACCAGTTAACCGGCACTACGTTGTTCCGTGGTGTGGTGGACAAGACGGCCGGCGCTGACCCCTATAACTCTACCGCAGCCGTCATGCTTCCTTTCATCACGAATGTCGTGAACAACACGAGCGCAGCGCAAATTGCGCAACTGCGCGCGATCTATCCCTCCATGTTTCCTGGCGGAGTTGCACAACCGCTTTTCCAATACACCTGCGACGTTTCGGCCGGCGGCGCGACAAGCACGTCACCCTGCACGAGCGCGGCCGCCGTCGGCTTTAACACTCCGGCCAATGTGCGCGATGTGGATATCACGCTGATCGTTATGACCCCGCAGCCGGACGCCAAAACCGGGAACCTTCGCGTGGTTGAGCTGAACGGGCGCGGGCACCGGATTAATCCTAATCAGTAGACGAGCGGAGTTACGGAGAACATCATGAATGCTTTGCACAGAAAGAGCAGGAAACATTCCGAGTCGGGGGTTGCGCTGCTGATCGCGATTTTCGTGTTGATGATAATTAGTGTGGTAGCGATTGCGCTGATTATCGCGTCTGGCTCGGAAAGCTCTCTGGCAGGAAATTACCGCTCCTCCGCGACGTCCTATCTGGCCGGTACCGCCGGCTTGGAAGAGGCTCGCGGCCGCTTGCTCACTGGTAACGCGGATTTTGTCAATAAAGCTGGGACGGTTTACATCCCTGCCGCCGCTGCCAGTATGCTTCCCGCATCAGGCCCTCTCAACGTCGGCGAGGTACGCTACATCCTCAACCCTGCACCAGGGGAATCGACCTCAACGCTGCTCACCACCTATCCTGACACTGAATATAATACCGAGTTCGGCAGTGGGGCCCTCGCAGCTGCCACAGTTGTGTCCACCGCTTCTGTCTCCACAGTCACGGCCAACGGAACAACGTACTACGGACCATTATTCAAGTGGGTTCGTATTACCCCGGCTACTGAAAAATCGATTGGGACCGACGTAGATACTAGTGGTCTACCGCTAAATTCAGCAGCGCCTTTGTACTACGACTCGGCGCACCTGCCGAGTCCGAGCCTGATCGTACCTCCGATGGTTTCCGGATCCCCAAATCCGCCATCCACGGCCAAGCAGGCTTTCGAAATTACCGCACTGGCGGTCCTGCCAAATGGCACACAGAATATGTTGCAGTACGTAGTTGCGCCGATGACCTTTGGTCTTACGTTTCCCTCGGCGTTAACCTTGTCCGGGAAGCAAGTCAGTTTTTCTGGCGCCAATTCGAATGTCTACTACGTAAATGGAACCGATGGCACAGGCAATCCGCCGGCAGTTCCGGGGTGCACCACGAACCCCAGCAATTCGTTGCCCGCAATCGGGGTCACAGAGCCACTGGGAGGCACGTCAAACAAGACTGCCGTTGTCGCCGGCCTTCCGCGCCCAGACCACTACACGGGCGCAGGTCTGCCAACTCCCAGTGTCAGCGACACTCTGAGTCTGAATCCAAGTCTTCTGTCGCCTGCGAGCCTGAATGCACTGGTTCAGACAATATCGCAAATGCAGGGGGCCGTAGTCATCACGCCGCCGTCCGGAACCGCCACACAGGCTGACCTTCCGGCGATGTCCGCAGCAAGTCCGGCGACGGTCGTGGTCAACGGCAACCTTTCTTTGGGCTCGTTCACGGGATATGGACTCTTGGTGGTAACGGGGAACTTCGCTTACAACGGCAACACTGGCTGGAAGGGCATCGTCCTGATTGTTGGTTCCGGCACGACCACCTTTACCGGCCTCGGCGGCGGTAACAACGAATTTGACGGTGCTATTTTCGTCGCGACGATTAAGGACATTTCCGGCAACCTGTTGTCTCAGGTCGGCAACGTCTCGTTCAACATTTCAGGAGGCGGCGGCAATGGTATTTATTACAACAGCTGTTGGATCAACGCCGCGCAGCCGACGCTGTATTACAAGGTGATGTCATTCCGGGAACTGCACTAAAATTAGGCGGAAAATGAACATGATAAGCAAATCTGTTTTATATGCGTTGATGGTGCCGGCCGCGGCATTGGCACTTTCCACCGCGGTTCGTGCGCAGAGTGATCCGCAACCAAAAGCCCCGCCTGCAGAACATAAAACTGCGCCAAGGCCCCACAAAGTCTGGACCAACGAAGACGTCGGAACGCTGCGTACTCCTGCTGATGAGCATATCGAGGCGCAGGATCGCCAGAAAGAGCAGGCCGCATTGGCAGCTCGCCAGCCTGCCGCTGCGAATCCTTCCCCCAGCGCAGAAGAAGCCGATAGGGCCAAACTCCCCGCTAGATTCTCAAATCCCAAGTCAGCGGAAGAGGCGGAGGAAATTGTTGCTTGGGAAAGCCGTGACATCGCATCGCAAGAAGAATTTCTTGTGACCTTAAAAAAAGAGCTGGATGAAGCCCCCGCGGACGATAAAGAACAGCTGTCCAAGCTTGTGCAGGGGCACACGCAAGTGCTTGCGGACACCCGCAAGGAACTAAAAACCGTGCAACAACAGAAGAAAAAATTCGAGAAGCCGCAGCCAACATCTGAACCGTCTGCTTCGTCAAAACCTGCCGCGGCAGAATCGCCTACGCAGCCGTAATTGCGATCCGTGGACTGCAAGCACCGCGTGATTCGTGGCCGCGCATTGTCTATTTGTGAATTCTCGTAACCAGCCGAGTGCGATCCAAAAGCTAACGGCCAGTGGCACAGTTTCCTAAGATCCAACAATTTCACACTCGTTATGCAGTGGCGCCTCCAGCATAATTTCCAACTTAGTGTAAAATAATTTGCAACATGAAATTAGGAGCGAAAGAAAACTTCGCGGCCATGTACGCAGGGATCCCGTCTTAATGGCCAGCGAAACGAAAGCCACAGTTATCCAGGCTGCTGAGGGAACGGTAACCAAAAACAAAGCCGTGTTCGGAATATTGCTGGCCATCAGCTTTTCTCACCTGTTGAACGACACGGTGCAGTCGGTGCTTCCAGCGGTTTATCCGATGCTTAAAGCCTCTTTCCACTTGGATTTCGGACAAGTAGGCCTGATCGCGCTCACACTGCAACTGACCGCTTCCATTTTGCAGCCCCTGGTTGGTATGCATACCGACCGAAATCCGCAGCCATACTCGTTGGCAATCGGAATGGGTATTACCCTCGTGGGCTTGCTGGCGCTTTCCATGGCTCCGACCTACGGCGCGGTCCTTGTTGCAGCCGGATTGGTGGGCGTGGGTTCAGCCGTGTTTCACCCGGAATCGTCGCGCGTGGCTCGTATGGCGTCCGGTGGACAACATGGCTTAGCGCAATCGCTATTCCAAGTAGGTGGCAACGCCGGCTCCGCTCTGGGTCCGCTCCTGGCGGCATTTGTATTGACGAAAGGACAGTCCAGCATCGCCTGGTTTTCAATCCTCGCGTTAACCGGAATCTTGTTGCTCACTCGCATCGGTACGTGGACCAAGAAAAATAGCGCAGCCAAAGCGGCGTTGCAGTCGATCGACGGCAATAGCTCCGCAACTGCATCCGCGGCAAAACTCCACGCCGATCTGCCCGCCAGGAAAATTGCAGTTTCCATGGCCATTCTAATCGCGCTGATGTTTTCGAAGTTTTTCTACCTCGCCAGCATCACCAGCTATTACACGTTTTATCTAATGAACAAATTCCAGGTTCCGCTGCAAAACGCGCAGTTGCATGTGTTCCTGTTCCTTGGCGCCGTAGCTGCCGGCACTATCGTGGGCGGCCCTATTGGCGATCGCTTTGGCCGCAAGTACGTGATTTGGGGTTCAATACTAGGCGTTCTCCCGTTCACTTTGTTGCTTCCCTATGTGAACCTGTTTTGGACCAGCGTGTTGAGCGTGGTAATCGGCATGATCCTGGCATCAGCCTTCTCCGCAATTCTGGTCTACGCGCAGGACTTGGTTCCAGGCAGAGTCGGTATGATCTCCGGATTGTTCTTCGGTTTCGCCTTTGGGATGGGAGGGATTGGCGCGGCGTTGCTGGGCAAGCTGGCCGATATCACTTCCATCACGGTTGTGTACCACGTGTGCGCCTTCCTTCCGGCCATCGGCATCTTGACCGCATTCCTTCCTGACTTGGAGCCTCCAAGATCTACGTTCTCGGAGCAAACTGCGTAGGACCGAAACACCCCAAAGTGACGGTTCGACCGATAGGGTCCAAGGCCGCTGGTAGTATGACCACCATACCAATGGGCCCGATCTAACCTCTATCATTTCCTTCAATCCTTTATATCGAGGATTTGCTTGACACACCCTGAGTTCAGGTGGTATAGCCGCTATACCGTTTATTTAAGGGGGGACATGAAGGCGCTCATCGAAAGCAGATCGTAAATCAGGCTGTATCCCGCGCGGACGACCGTCGTGCCTTTGCCAGTGACGTCCCATGCCACGCCGATACGGGGAGAGAAGTTAGTATGGTCGCCCTTGTAGATGGAGCCGATATTCTTGCCTACCTGCTCGAGACCAATCCCGGGTTCAAAATTTCCAAACAGATTGTTGGCTTCCTTCGGGACACCCTGATATTCATAGCGCAATCCCAGGTTTAGAGTGACGTTTTTCTTAATCCGCCAATCATCTTGCGCAAACCCGGCGTATAGCCACTGCGTGACATTGCGCGTGGGATCTCCAGCCAGAACTGCCGCATTGGCTGGGTCGCCGGCCAGGAAATCTTCCAACGGGGTCGCGCCCGCAAAAGCGTGGTTGCCTTTAAATCTGATCCTTCCTCGACCCGCTCGGAACGTACCCTGATGAACCTTATCGTCGCGAATTTCGCCGCCGAACTTGAAGCCATGCTTGCCGACCAAGTGCGACACTTGATCGATCACATCGTAAACATTGTCGGGTCCCACCAATTTAGGAAAATTGTGGAAACCGCCGAGCTCCGTGAAGCCGTCTATCCTGATGTTGGGTAACCCGCCCAGGACCGGGTTCGTTACGCCGGTGTTGATGTTGTATTTTATGTTGGTATTGTTGGGAATGATGGTCAACGTGTAGCGCGTGTAACCCGCCCGAAGTTCATTCGACCACTGGGAATTCGGCGACCAGGCCCAGTGTCCTGCTGCCGCTTGCGCCCTTGAATGAATCTTGGTCTCGAACTGGGGCTGCAACTCCGGCGCATCCTCGGCTAGCAGAGTATCGTTGCCAAAAAAATACGAGCCGCTAATCGAATGCTGGTCATTCAGGTGGTAATCGACCTTTCCCAGCAAGTTTTTTGATGAATTGGAATTGGGGAAGCCATTGCCAACGGTTTTGCCTGATGTTGCGTTGGGTCCGTAAAACTGCAGTAGATATTGACTCAATGGACTAACCGAAATTCCATGCGCTGTGAGATCGGCAGCGGCATCGGGAATGCTTTGCCCCGGATTTCCGATAGCAGCTGAGGTGGGAATATTGACCTGCAAGGAATTTCCGACCGTGTACCGTTGTGCTTCAAACGCGCCGAAATAGAACAATTTGTCGCGGATGATCTTTCCGCCTGCGCTTCCGCCGAACTGCTCCAGTTCTACTGGCGTCTTTGGTGTTCCAACAGGGTTGAAATAATTTCGCGCATCGAAAGAATCTGCGCGCCCAAAGGCGTAGGCCGAACCGTGAATGTCGTTCGTGCCGGATTTTAAGCCGACGCTGGTGATTGCACCAGGTTTCCATCCAAATTCAGCCTTAGGATTAACCTGGGTGTTGAACTCCTGAATCGCGTCAATCGGCAACAGCGTAGCTGCGTCTCCGGCGACCGCTGCAGCATTGGTAACGCTCAATCCCATGAATGCTTCGTCGTTGCTGAGTCCATCCACAATGTAGCTGGTATCTTCCGGACGAATTCCGTTGGTGCTCTGAGTCCAGGGTCCGCCGCCCGGATACACCATGGTTCCCGGCCGGAGTGTTAGCAGGTTCTGATAATTCCTGCCATTTAAAGGCAGATCGTTAATGATTTCGTTGCTGATCGTCCCGCCCAAAGTGGTCGTGGTGGTATCCACCATCGGTATTTCTTCAGTTACCGTCACGGTTTCATTGGTGGAACCGGTTTGCAGCACCGCATCGACTCTGACTTCCTTGCCTACTTCCAACAAAATATTCTGGCCCTCGAAGATCTTGAAGCCTTTGGACTCTACACGCACCGTGTACGTTCCCGGTGTCAGGTCCACGGCCACGTACTCGCCATCCTGGTCGGTCGTGAGATTTTTTGGGATTCCGCGCTGGACGTCCGTAATCGTGACGCTGGCACCCACGATGTTCCCGCCGGATTGGTCGGTCACCGCGCCCATAATCCGACCATTGCTGCCTTGGGCACGCAACTGCACTGCGCCGAGTAAAGTCGCTAGGGCTACGATCAGTATGCTGACGGTCCGCCCGCCGTTGGCCGACCAAAAGAGCTTAATTTTTGCAGGAATAGAGCGCATGGACCCACCAACAAAACACCAACAACACGGTCACCCTCGGTGTAAATGTGGTGCCCACTGGCGCGCCCCTTCAGGTTAACGGAGTAACGACACCGCCCATCGGAAACATCGTCACGACGGGCGTCACACTGCCGGCTTCGCAACTGAATTGGAATGGGTCGTCGGTAGGCGGGGCAACCATCTATCCATCGAACATTAACCAGCAAGTGGCCTGCGGAGACGGTATTGGTGGCGACGCCGGGCCTTGTGACATTTTTGCCATGGCTCGCAATTACAAAACACCATTCGTTCAGAATTGGACCTTGGGCATCCAGCACGCCTTCTCCAGCAAGCTGGCTTTGGACGCAAGTTACGTCGGCAACCATGGCTCGAAGTTGGCGGGTATCAGAGATATCAACCAGCCCAATCTTGCCACCGGGGTTTTGCCATTTGCTGCACAATATCCGTACCTGGGTTATATCAATTTCTATTCCAACCTGTACCGGTCGAACTATAACGGTTTGCAGGCCACCTTGACCGGACGCAATTACCATGGCTTGGAATTTGTAGTGGGGTATACCTATTCCCACGCGTTGGATGACATGTCCTACAACTGGAATCAGTATCTTCCGCAAAACAGCTTGAACCCCCAAGCGGAATACGGTGCCAGCGACTTCGACATCAGACACCGGTTCACGTTCTCTCTGACGTATACAATTCCTGGGATCAAGACACGGTTCCAGCTGCTGGAAGGTTGGCAGCTCAATTCCATCGTCACGTTACAGAGTGCTCAGCCCTGGCAAACATTCGACAGCAGCAATGGTTTCAGCGGGAGCACCGAATCGGCCGACCGGTGGGATTTCTTTGGCAATCCAACCGATTTCAAGTCTCGCGGCCAGGAATCCATCCCGCTTTGCGTCGGCCCAGCTTCCGGCAACTGCACCTATCAAACTCCGGCTGGTCCGGTTGCGCTGTCCGACGCCCAAACTGCTGCTTTCTGGAACACTTGCCTTTCTAAGTCCCGTGACCCGAATACTTTACTTGCCGCGGCCAGCGGCGGTACCGGTGGCTGCTATGTAAGCTTGAACGGAAAATCGGTACTAGTTCCAAATGCTGCGGGGGCGTTTGGCAATCTGGGCCGCAACGTGTTCCGCGACACCGGCTTCAGTAACCTGGATCTGTCCATTTCCAAGAATTGGAAATTTAAAGAACGGTTGACTGCGCAGCTCCGCGCCGAGGTTTTCAATCTCACTAACCACCCCAACTTCGCCAATCCTTGGGGCGGCACCAGCGGCTATGGCCCAGGAGCTACCGCCGATCCTTCCGCAGGCCCATTCGGATGTGGCTGCGCCACGCCCGACGTTGCGTCGTTCAACCCCGTACTCGGTTCGGGAAGCGCGCGAGCCATTCAGCTTGGTTTGAAACTCACGTTCTAGGGCAAGTGTAGTTTTGAAAAAGGGCCGGTGTTCTCCGGCCCTTTTTTCGTGTGCGGCCGCAACAAAAACACGGAGGTTTTGCGGAATGAAACACTCTTTCGCCGCTCGCTGATTTGTTTTGTTATTGGATTTGTTTTCACCTCGCTCTCGCATGAAATGTTTGCCGCACGAGCTGGCGTGGAAAATAGCGTGCAAACCGTTCTCCAGGCCGACCGTGCGTTTGTGCAGGCCGCTGCCCAAGGAGATAGCGCGGCTGTTGCAAGATTTCTCGACACAGAATTCACCTGGACAAACGCCGAAGGAAAAACGTCAACGAAAGCGGAAGTGCTCTCCAGCCTACCGGCGCCCGCTGCTGGTGCCGAAGGTGGAGCGCAGCTACAACACCGCGACTACGGCCAGGTCATCGCCATCCTGAGCACGCGCGACAAAATTCATGTTCTCCGCATTTGGACGAAGCGCGGCACGAATTGGCGATTGCCCTCGTCTATCATGAAGTCTCACAGGCGCAACAGGCGCCGGTACCGGGCGGGACAGGAGTGAAGGACTGCGAGAATCCCTGCAAAACGGTTCCGTTCCATCCGAAAAATGAAGCTGAACAATCGGTGATCGCTTCTTGGCAGGCGCTGGAGACGGGAGTAACCAATCACGATGCGTCCGCTTGGTCACCGCACGTCGACGAAGAGTTCGTCACGGTAAGTTCCAGCAGCGACCATCCGGTGTTCAAGGCCGATCGCATCGCAACACTCAATCTGCAGAAACAAACAGGCTACGGTTCGGCACCAGCGCCATTGGTTTCTGCGCAGATGTTTGACTTCCCAGACACCATCGTGATGACCTGCCTGCACCAGCCGTACACCGGCAAACCTATTCACGTAATCCGCGTGTGGATCAAGCGGGAGGGCAAGTGGGTTATGTCCATCAGTTTTCAGACCACAATTCAGGCCGGCGCTGCAAAATCATAGCTCAGGAAGTTCGACCCGTAATATCGGCGGCAGCTCCGTGACAGTTTGAATTTTTAGGGTCCAGCAACAGCAGCGTTAATCGCTTACAAGTGGATTTCGCAGCGTTCCAACGCCTTCCACCGAAACTTCCACAACGTCGCCGGCCACTACCGGGCCCACGCCTTCCGGCGTTCCCGTGGCGATCAAATCGCCCGGCATCAACGTCATGATGCTCGAAATGTAGTGAATCACCACATCCAGCGCGAAGACAAAATCGCGCGTGTTTCCGCGTTGGCGTACCTCGCCATTTACACGGGTTTCAATGTTTACGCCCTTCCACGGATCGATTTCATCCGTCACCAGCGGACCGACCGGACAGAACGTGTCGAAGCCTTTTGCGCGCGCCCATTGATTATCTTTTTTCTGAAAGTCTCGCGCGCTCATGTCATTCAGCGCGGTGTAGCCAAGAATGTAAGGACGCACATCCTCGTTGGCCGGCAATTTATAACAGCGCCGCGCGATCACCACGCCAAGTTCGCCTTCGTAATCGGTGCGCTCTGAAATGGACGGGCGGCAAATATTCTGTCCGGGGTCGAGCAGGGAAGAGGGTGGCTTGAAAAAGATGAGCGGCTCCGTAGGAACTTCATGGTCCATCTCGGCAGCATGGGCACGATAGTTACGGCCCACGCAAACAATTTTCGAAGGTTGCACAGGCACCAGCAGCGGTGCATCGCTGAACGCGATCGCGTCGATTGGTTCTTTGGGGAGGGACTGCAGATTCCCGACTTGTTCGGGCGGAACCGTCAGCACGTGGGTTATCTGCTCTTTGCCCCCTACAGATTCCACGAGGCCGTAACGCGGGCTGCCCTTGAATGTGAATCGGCAATATTTCATGACGTCTTTCCGCTTCCCGTAGCTAAACTTTCTCGAAAAAGCCTGCGCACTAGGCGCTTTGATACAGCTTGGTCATTACGAATTCGCGATGTCCTAGAGCCTCCGCGCAGGTGAGCCGTCCGTTGCAGGTCCTGATAGTAATATCGATCAGGCGATCGCCCGCTTCATCAAGAGACATCTCTCGCCGTAGAATGCCGGACACATCCAGGTCAATATGTTCGCCCATGGTGCGGGCAGTTTTGGGGTTTGCAGTGAGTTTAATCACCGGTTCGATTGGATTTCCGATTACGTTCCCCTGCCCCGTTGGAAAAAGGTGGACAACAAATCCCGCCGCGGCCTGCAGCGTGACGCACTCTGCCGCCGCTGAGGAAGTGTCCATGTAATACAGACCGGGGCCCTTCGCAGGCGTTTCCGCTGGCTTCAAAACGTCGATAAATTTTGTCTTTCTCCCAATTTTCTGCAAATTTCCAAACGCTTTTTCTTCGATGGTGGTCAATCCGCCGGCGATATTTCCTTTAGTCGGCTGAGATTCCGAAAGGTCGCTGGTCTTGTGTCGGTCAATCACGTCCTGATAAGCGTTGAACACCTGCATGAATCTTTCTTTGACGTCCGGAGTAGCGGCGCGGCTGGCACACACAACTTCCGCTCCCGTTAACTCCGACGTTTCACCGAAGCAGGTAGTCGCGCCGAGCGGATCGAATTTGTCGATGAGATTCCCGACGGTCGGGCACGAAGCAAGTCCGGATGTGGTGTCGCTCTCGCCGCACTTGGTGGAAACAAAAAGTTCGTTAATCGAGCAGGCTTCCCGCTGTTTTTCGGAAGCCCATTGCATAAATTCCATGGCCTTGCGCGACGCTGCAGCAATGGTGTTGATGTCGCCGGTACCTTCGATCGAAAAGCCCACAACCGGCTTGCCGGTTTTTGCGATGCCTTCCACCACGCGTCCAGTCCAGCTTGGCTCGATGCCGATAACCACGCAGGCCGCGACGTTGGGATTGCTGCCGGTACCGATCAGCGTGCGGAAATGCAGCTCCAGATCCTCTCCAAACTGCAAGCGGCCATACGCATGGGGAAGAGCCATGGTGCCTTTTATGTTATTCGCGACGGCTTCCGCGCTGGCGTTCGAAAGATCATCGAGCGGCAAAATGACTACGTGATTGCGAATTCCCACACGCCCATTCTCGCGCCGATATCCGAAAAATGGATGCTGTCCCACGGTTACCACCTTTTCGTCTTTAGATTATGAACGTGCACATGCCGGCCCTTGGGAACATCTGCGACGATGCGCCCGACGTCGTGGCCATATTTCAGAACCGTGTCACCAACTTTTAGATCGCGAAGCGCAATCTTGTGCCCCAGCGGCACCGCATCGAGGGACTTAAAGCGGATTGTCTCGTCAGTTTCCATGATCCAGCCGGTCACATCCTTGCCCGGCTGCACATCTTCGACTACCACAACGCCGACAGTATCCGCTTTGTCGTGAACAATAAAATCAGTTGCCATGCCTGCTCCTTAAATAAAATTGTCGCCAACTGCGCGTCGTACCAGCTACTGGCCTACTCCTTTGTTCATGAGCAAGCGCATCACTTCCGCCGCAGCTTTTGTGGTCTCGTCGCGCAGAATACTTTCCGCCAGGGACGCATCGCGTTTGGCAATAGCCGCAAGCATGGCGCGTAAGCCGCGAATACTTTCTTTCCACCGTTTTTCGGATCGCTGCGGATGACTCAGCCCGAGCGCGCGCCAGCGCCAGATTCGCACGTGGAGCGTGCCGATCATGGAGGAAAGCGTTTCACTGCCCGCTCCTTCAAACAGCACGTCATAAAAACGATTCTTGGATTCCAGAATTTCCGTTGGATCGTTGTTTTGATACGCCCGTGCCGTGTCGCTCAGCGCCTGTTCCAGCTTTTTCCGCTGCGCGTTGCTGGCATTTTCCACGAACAGTCGCGCTGCTAGCCCTTCTAGCACCGCGCGTATGGAGTAAAGATCCTTCGCCTCGGCTAAAGTTAATTCTCTAACCACCGGACCTTTGTTGGGGATAATGGCGACCAAACCTTCGGACTCAAGCTGGCGCAGCGCCTCGCGAATTACCGTACGGGACACGCCCATCATGGCGATCAGTTCGCGCTCAATCATTCGCGATCCGGGCGCGAGGCGTCCGGCGATGATCGACTGTCGAAGCTCATCGAGAACCTGGCGGCGCAGCGGAGCGGCCGATTTCTCAATGAGGGAAAGCGGCGCAGAAATGGTGGGCAAATGGCTTGACTGTTCCATAATCTCGTAATACGGTACTATCAGACTTCAGACTTTGCAACACTGCTCTTTGCCTAACGAACTGGCTTTGCGTCCGGATACATTGATGTGTTCTCCAGCTAGTCCTTCTCCTTGAAGAGGCCGCTATGAGCGATACCCCGGTGAAAGTCGGAATTGTCGGTTTAGGGCGATGGGCGAAAGTGTTGACCAGGGCCGCGCAGAAGTCGCAGCGCGTCAAGATTGTTGCAAGCTATAGCCGTTCGGAGGAGAAGCGCGCCGCATTCCAGCAGGAACTCGGAGTCGCCGCAGTGCCCGATATGCACGCGATGCTTTCTGACCCGGCGATCAGAGGCGTCATCCTCACGGTTCCTAACGAACAGCACTTGCCGATGGCCACGGAAGTAGCGAAAAGCGGCAAGCACGTGTATACGGAAAAACCCATCGCCAGCACCCTGGAAGATGGACTGGAGATTGCGGCGCTGCAGCAGAAATACGGAATTACCGTTACCGTGGGGCACAGCGCACGCTTGATGGCCGGTATTCGCAAGATTCGCGAAGCCATCGACGCGGGAGAATTGGGACGCGTCGCGTTCATCGAAGCTAATTTTTCCAACGAACGCGCGCTGGAACTGACACCGAAGACATGGCGCTGGTACAAAGACAAAGCGCCCGGTGGCCCGTTATCGCAACTGGCCATTCATCAATTCGACGTCATGCAATATCTCGGCGGGGAAGTTGTTGCTGCCAGCTCGATGGCTTCGAAGCTTTCGCCCGTTGGCGCGGAAGTGGACGATCAATCGATGACCCTGCTCAAATTCTTCGACGGAAAAATAGGGTACGTCGGCTCCTGTTGGACTTCGCCGGGAGTTTTTGCCGTGCGCGTATTCGGCTCGAAAGGTTTGATGCACTATGAAATTGATTTCGGGACGTGGGATACACCCGACAAACTGCATGAGACCTCGACACTTTATATCCAGCGGGGGAAAAGTGGATACGGCGGTCGCGAAGAATTGACGGTTCCTGCGAGCGATATGTTCCTCACGGAACTGGAACTGTTTGCGGAGAGTTGCCGCACTGGCAAACCGAATGAACTTACGGCGGAGAATGGAAACGCCGCAGTGGCCATGGTGAACGCCGCGCTTCGATCCATCGAACGCAAGGGACAAGCCGTCGCCATTTCCGAAGCCATGGAATCCGCGCGTACCGCCAACCAGAACAAGGGCCGCCATGTTGCCTAGCCGCTACTTCGTGGAATTAACTCAGCCGGAAATTGCCGAGCAATTGAAAAAGCATCCACTGGTGATTCTTCCCGCCGGCAGCGTCGAACAGCACGGGCCGCATCTTCCCACAGGTACGGATATTTTCGCCGCCAACGTGATTGCCCACGCCGTTGCAGAACGCATGGATGGATTAGTACTTCCTGGCGGACCGCTGGGCGTTACGCCGCTGCACATGCCGTTTGAAGGCACGATCACACTGACCTCCGACACCTTCATGCGCGGGGTAACGGAAACGGCCGCGTCCACCGCGCAACATGGCGCAAAATATTTGCTGATCCTGAATTGGCATGAACTCAACATCCCGCCGCTAGGTGTCGCTGCGGAAACATTGCACCGCGATTACGGCATGACCGTGCTCACCGTACAGGCATGTTTTGTCGCGGACGAATTGTTCGGCAAGGAATGCAACGGGCTGACGCACGGCGGAGAAATCGAAACGCTGGCGGTGATGGCGCATCGCCCTGAACTTGTTCACCTCGATCGCATCGACTATTCATCAGACCACGCGCATGGTCGCAAGATCGACGGCCTGCGCCGCACCCGCAGTTATCAGCCGGTGCTGACCGACGTGCGCTCCATCGCGCCCACGGGTTGGTACGGCAGTCCGCAACACGCGACGATTGAGAAAGGCGAGCGCATGCTGCAGGTAGTCGCCGATTCCATCGCGAAGGAGTCAGCGGAAATCTTCAAACAGTTAGACAAGATTCAAGGCGGCGTCGCCAAGATGAAGGACTTGAGAAGGACGCAGTAATGGCGCGCGTTTTTACCCAGCTGCGGCGAAGCTTCTCGGTTTGCCCGGGCGCACCGCACTTGAGATCGTGTCGGGGGCAGATGGCGGGTGCGGCATAACCTTGCGCCGCGTGGAAATTCCGGTGCCGCAGCCGGAAGAGGCGCCGCGAAACCGTCATGTGCACAACGATTTTGAGGAATGTATTTACGTGCTGTCGGGCCAGGGAACGACGGAAGCCGACAGCGGCAATTATCCTTTGAAGACCGGCGATGCGATCGTGATGCCTCCCGGTGAAAAACACGCCACGCGCAACACCAGCACGGAGCCTCTGGTGCTCTTATGTTTTTTCCCGGCGCCCGATATCCGTACGGGCACCGCGGAATTGGGCCAGTCTTCGAAGGGCGCCGCGAAATCATGAGCCTGGACGTGCTTTGCCTGCGTCCCAGGGCCGATTTTGAGCGCGCGAACGCGCTTCCGCCAGTTGGGCTTTCGGTCGAGTATCGACGGCCCGAAGATTCTGATGTATCCGCGCTGATGAAGCGGGCTCGTGTTCTGGTGATTCCCGCGGTTGGGCCGAAGCTTCGTGACGAAATATTTCAAGACACTATCGTCAAACTGGTGCAGGTTACGGGAGCAGGGCTGGATCGCCTGGACTTGCCGCTGCTGAAACGCTTGAAAATCCCGGTCTGCAACGTTCCGGGCGGCAGCAACAGTGCTCTTGCGGAGTATGCGGTAACGACCGCGTCTGTGCTTTTGCGACGTTTTGCATGGGCAGACGCTGAAATTCGCGCCGGCAATTATCAAAACTTCCGCGCGCGCATAGTCGCCGACAATCTTGCAGGGCTGAGCGGAATGCTGGTGGGCGTAGTCGGCCTGGGAATAATTGGTTTGGCCGTCGCGCAAGCGTTCCACCGCGCTGGCTGTCGGATTTGTTATTACGATCCAGCGCCGCGCGATCCCGCTGCGGCAAAATCAATGGATGCGCAATCACTTCCGCTCGAGGAAGTATTGCAAGCGTCAGACGTCATGACGATACACGTTCCGCTGCTTCCTTCCACGAAGAGACTAATTGGCGCCGCACAATTGCAAAAAATGAAACGTGGCGCCGTCCTTATACAGGCATCGCGCGGCGGCATCGTGGATGAAGCCGCTCTGGCACAAGCTCTGAATTTCGGACACCTGGGTGGCGCGGCAATTGATGTTTACGAGACGGAACCTCCCAACTCCACCAGCCCGTTGCTTTCTCTGGAAGGGGAAGCAGCGCGGCGCATTCTGTTCACGCCGCATATCGCAGGCGTCACCCGGCAGTCCGCCGAATATTTGTTTCGCTCTGCATGGCAAAATATTGAGCGAGTCCTACTTAAAAATGAACCACCACAGAACCGCGTTTAACCGCACCAACGTGTTATGTTTCGCGGGTACTGCTAAACCGCGGCATTGTGGATAGAGGAAACATAAGGTGAGCACCGCATCTTCAGCATCACCGCGCCGCCCGTGGTACCGCGTTTTATACCTGCAAGTCCTCATTGCCATCATAATTGGAATATCAATCGGCTATTTCTTTCCTCACGCGGGCATCGCGCTGAAGCCGCTCGGCGACGTGTTTGTCGCGCTAATCCGCATGATGATCGCGCCGGTAATTTTCTGCGTGGTGGTGCAGGGCATTGCTTCCGTCGGTGATCTAAAAAAAGTGGGGCGGGTAGGCGTCAAAGCGCTGGTGTACTTTGAAATATTTTCGACGCTGGCGCTCATCACCGGGATTTTAGTGGCCATAGTGCTGCATCCCGGCAGCGGATTGAATCTCGATCCGCGCTCCCTCGATCCCAAAGCCATCGCGACGTATGTGGGACGTCCTTCAGGTGCTTCTGGTTTCGATTCTCACCGGTTTCGCTGTCGCGCGACTTGGCGAACTTGGGCAGCGCATCAATCGTGCGATTGGCGCAGCGACGAAGGTGATTTTCGGCGTCATTCGCATTATCGTGAAGGCCGCGCCTCTAGGTGCTCTGGGCGGCATGGCGTTTACCGTCGGCAGCTATGGCGTCGGATCGCTTTCGAGTTTGCTCAAACTGATCGGCACCTTCTATCTGACCAGCTTTCTTTTTGTCGTCGTGATACTGGGCACCATCGCGGCGCTCACTGGTTTCTCCATCTTTCGCTTCATTGTCTACATCAAGGATGAACTCTTGATCGTGCTGGGCACCAGCTCCTCGGAAACCGTGTTGCCGGACATGATGCAAAAGCTTGAGCGTCTCGGCGCTTCGCGCTCCATCGTCGGTCTGGTGTTTCCGACGGGGTATAGCTTCAACACCGACGGAACCAATATTTATCTGACACTGGCGGTAATTTTCCTGGCGCAGGCGACCAATACGCATCTGGAGCTGGGCCAAATGCTCGGTATTTTGCTTTTTGCGATGGTCGCGTCGAAGGGCGCATCCGGCGTCACGGGCACGGGATTCGTTACGCTGGCGGCGATTCTTACCGCCGTTCCCTCAATTCCGATTCAATCGCTGGCGATTCTAGTGGGCATCGACAAATTCATGAGCGAATGCCGCGCGCTGACCAACGTTATTGGCAACGGCGTAGCCACGGTAGTGGTTAGCCGCTGGGAAGGCGAACTGGATACCGCGCAGATGCGCGAAATAATAGACAATCCCGTCGAGAGCGGATAAGCAAAGCCGTTGTAGCCAGCATTATTTTCCGCCAGTCGTGCGCCATTCTCGATTTGATTCGTGTCCCGAACCTCTGGCTGGTCTTAAATAACTTGCGCATCAGTACGCCGTCGGCGTGCTCTCCACATCCAGCTTTCGCACCAGCCAGGGAATGATGACCTGCTTGAAAATCACTGGATCGGGCCACACCTTTACCTGACGGCCGAGATGCCCGCCCTGCGGATTAATCCATGCATCCTTTGGCACATCTCCGCTGCTCAGAATCATGTACGCGTCGGAGATCGGAACCTGCGTGTCCAGCGCTCCGGCGATAACCAGCATCGGGGAGGTGGGCTTGCCGATAAGATTTTGCTTCACCAGCGACATCTTCGGAAAAATCACCGATAGATCCTCAATAGTATTTGCGCCTTCGTAGATGGACATCAGCGCCGGAACTAGTCCAAATAAATATTCGCGATTGCCCAGTGTTTTATTGACCAGAAAATCCTTCTGGAATGTGGCATCTGCTGGCGGGGATTGCACCACCACAGCTTTTAGGCGCGCGTGCTCGATGATGCTCATTTTCGTAGCCCAATACGCGCCAAAACTCTGGCCGTCCATGCCAATTCTCGTTTTGTCCACTTCCGGGCGCGTTCGCAGGTAATCGATCACGCTCGAAAACATGCGCTCCGACGTTTCGCTGGCTTTGATCGGTGCCTGGCCGGTTCCTGGGGAATCAATGCCGATAAATCCAATCCCAAATGGCAGAACAGCGCCGAAGTTTTCCGAGAGATCTTCTTTGCGGCTATCCAGTCCGCTGATGGCAATCACAACTGGAACCGGACCTTTAATATTTTTTGGCAATCGCAGATAACCGACCATCTCCGACCCTTCGAACGGGATGTGCACCACTTCGAGCGGCGGGTCCTGCAATCGCGCGTGCGCGAGAAAAGCTTCCAGCGCCTTGGCATACGCGCGCTTCTTCCCATCGGAAATGGGCACGGGCCAGCGGCCGAAAGAATAAAGCCGCCACGCGCGCACATACAGAGCGCTGGCCTTCGCGGGGTCGGAAGCCTCGATCACCTTGGCTTGTGCCATGTAGCGGTCGGCAACAGCGCTGAATCCCGCAGCCCACTCGTCGTTGTCGGTGCTATGAATTGCAGCGAACGCTTCCTTCACGTCCGCCGCATCGAGACCGATTAGCGGATACATTCCGTTCTCGGCGCGCTTCACGGCTTCCATCTTTATTTCATCGAGAGTGCGCTCTCTCTGCTGAGCGACGGACGCGCTAGCTCCGCCGAGAGTGACGCATATGGCGCATGTGAGATGAAGCATCGAGCGTCGAAGCTGGCTGTTCCCAAGGTTCATGTAATGTGCACCCTAAATTCAAAGAATTTTATTGCAGCACTGCAAAACGTGTTTCGCAGTATCTACCCGACGTAACTATTTTCCACTGGAGACTTTTTCCAGCGCCGCTTGGTAATACGACGGATCGTAATATTTCTCCACGCCGGGAGGGTGTCCCTGCCACTGGCCTTCTATCTCCGCGCGCAACTGCAAAACGTTTTTAAAACCGTTCAGGTCGAGTGCAGCGTCCTTCGCAAACCCACCTGGCTGGCCAACACTGGATTCATATGTGGCTGCGGCTATTTCCGGAGCTAGATGAAATTCCTTGACCCACAGCTCGATAACCTGCTGCTTGTTGGACGGGTCCATCAACCAGCGTTGTGCCTCGATGATCGCCGCCATATAATTTTCGAGACTATCCTTGTGCTCCTGCGCCCACTTGCGCTGCGCAAAATAGCCTGCTGCCTGGTAAGGGCCGATGACATCCTGAACTTTGGCGAGGCTGGCGAAACCCTCGCGCTTGGCAGTGAGTAAAGCGGGCGGCCCTAGCATCGACCCCGCATATTCCTTGTGCTCACGCAGAGCCACTAGTCGCTGCGGAGTACCGCCAACTGGTTTAATCTCGTAATCGCGCACAGGTTGCAATCCCTTGAGCAGCAGGATTTTCTTCACTTGTAACGCGTATGCGGTGTTTGGAGCGTCCACGATCAAGATTTTGCCTCGGAGCTCTTCCAGCGATTTAATTTCCGGTTGAACCATCAATTCGTTTTGCGACCCTTCGCCGCCCATCAAGATCACCACGTCCTGGTGCGCAAGCTCCACCATAGCGACGGCGTTGTCCACGGCCAGGTAAGCGATGTCTCCGTTTCCTTGTGCCAGCTCGTTTCGCAGGATGTCCGAACTTGCGACGTTTTCCGTTTCTGCCGCGACGCCGTGCTTGGCGAGGTAGCCCTGCTTTTCGGCAATGACCAATTGCAGCGGGCGGCCAAGCAGCGTGAGCAGCTTGATTTTCTGCGGCGCTGGAGTTTGTGCTGCCACTGTCGAGCTGAACAAAAGGACGCCTGCGATGATCCAACCGAAACAGTGACTGCGCATACTAATTCTCCTGTGCGCCGGTTAAACCGGCGAGGTGTAGTGAATGCAAAAG
>JRHI01000111.1_pt1 | contig 84948 bp, 85 predicted proteins | sample 215371 | NCBI WGS metagenome assembly JRHI01 (sample SAMN02929681, study PRJNA255918) | sediment metagenome | biome: cave system; feature: Ice Cave; material: Sediment; isolation source: sediment from deep within a dark volcanic ice cave with no known source of... ... | reverse complement strand
GGTTGCGGCAACATGAGCGTCATTTTCTAACCAACGTGATGCTCGACGAGCCCGGGATCCTGACCGCCGCTCAGTCCCATCCCGACGCGTGCGCGGTGCTGCGATGGGGCAAGCGCCTGGCGGCGGTTCGTGTGACGCTGAGCACCACCGACGCCGAGCTGCTCGGGGATCTGCTCGAGGACGCGTGGGAGCGCAAGGGCGGTCGGCGCTGACAGGTCTTGACAGAAACATATCGGTGCGATATATCTGCATGCGACATGTCCGACCCCGATTCCCTCCCGGCCGCCACTTCCGTCGCCAACGGCGCCGCGCTCGGGCCCACGCCCCTCACAGCCACTGGGCGCGTGATTCTGGGCATGCTCGGGTTGGGCCGCGAGACCGGCTACGACATCAAGCAGTTCGTCGATCATTCAACGCGACACTTCTGGGCCGCCAGCTACGGACAGATCTATCCGGAGCTTCGGCGATTGAGGGGGGATGGTTTGGTGAGCAGCCGCTCGGAGCCCTCCGGCGGCCGCAATCGGACGGTGTACCGGCTCACCGAGGCTGGACACGCCGCGCTGAACGACTGGCTCCTCGGGACTGACCCGCCGGCGTACGAGCTGCGCGACGAGGGGATGCTGAAGCTCTTCTTCTCCGACCTGGCCAGCCCGGCGGCAACGGCGCCCAATGCGTTGCGGATCGAGCACCTCCGGGCCATGCGGGCGCGCCAGGAGCAGAAGCTCGACCAGCTGCGGGCGCTCGAGCCGTGGGCCCGAAAGGGACCATCCGGCCCGTATCTGACGCTGCAACTGGGGATGGGGATGGCGGAGTGGTTTATCGGATGGAGTGAAGCGGCCGAGCGTCGCCTGGACGCAGATCTCGAGCAGGAGTAGCCAGATGCTGAGCAGACTCGCCGGGTTCCTCTATGCCCGACGCCGCCGGGTGGTGTTCGTCTCCGTGCTCGGCGCGGCGCTCTCCGGCGTGCTCGGAGCCGGTGTGGCCAAGCACCTGAGCCCGTACGGGGCGAACGACCCCGCGACGCAGAGCGTTCAGGCGATGAATCGCTATCAGGACGCCACGGGCCACCAGATCGATGCCGGCGTGGTGGCGCTGGTCAGCTCGGGAGACGTCCGCACGGCCTCTGCACAGCGCCTGGTGACCGAGGTCGCCCAGAAACTGAGAGCGCAGCCCGACGTCGCCCGCGTGGTCAGCTTCTACGACCTGCGCAACCCGGCGATGGTCTCGCATGACGGGCGCTCGACCTACGTGCTGGGCTACTTCAGGCCGCTGTCGGATTCGCGGATCAAGGACGACGCCACGGCGGTCCAGACCGCGTTCACGGGTCAGGCGGACGTTCGGCTCGGAGGCCAGGCGTTCGCCAACGCGCAGGCCAACACGCAGGTCAGCCACGATCTGGCCCACGCCGAGCTGCTGGCCTTCCCGTTCATCTTCCTGCTGTCGCTGCTGTTCTTCCGCTCCCTGGTAGCCGCGCTGCTGCCACCGCTGCTCGGCGGGCTGGCGATCGTCGTCACCTTTCTGGCCTTGCGGATCGTCTCGAGTTTCGCCGACATCTCGGTGTTCGCGCTCAATCTCGTGACCGGCCTCGGCCTCGGTCTGGCGATCGACTACAGCCTGTTCATGGTCTCGCGCTATCGCGAGGAGGCCGCGGTGGACGGGTTTGGTCTGCGGCCGCTGGTGCGGACGATGCAGACCTCCGGGCGGACGATCCTCTTCAGCTCGGTGACCGTCGCCGCCGCGATCGCTTCCCTGGCCATCTTCCCGCAGCGGTTTCTCTACTCGATGGGCATCGCCGGAGCCATGGTCGCGCTGCTGGCCGCGGCGCTGGCACTGGTCGTGCTGCCGGCCTTCCTTGCCGTCCTGGGACCCCACGTCAACGCGCTGGCGCCGAAGCGATTGGCGCGGGCGGGGCAGCGCGACGCCATCCCGACCGAGGAGGGCGCCTGGTACCGGCTCTCGCAGATGGTGATGCGCCGCCCCGGCGCCATCGCGCTGGTCTGCACCGCAGCCCTGGTCGCGCTCGGGATCCCCTTCGCCGGAGTCAAATTCATCTCGGTCAGCGCAACTGTGCTGCCGCACAGCGCCAGCGCCCGGCAGGTCGACGACGCGCTGAACCATCAGTTCCCGCCGAACCGGACATCGCCAGTCCAGGTCCTGGCCGGCGCCCCGGCCGGCTCGCCGCCGGTCCGCAGGCTGGCGCTCCGGCTCGCCCGGTTGCCGGACGTCGCCTCGGTGGCGCCGGCCCAGCCGGTCGGACCGCGCAATTCGCTGATCGCAGTCGCGTCGCTGGGCGCACCGCTCAGCGCCACCACGCAGGAGCTGGTCCACGCGGTTCGGGGATTGCGCGTGCCGTTCTATCTCGGCGTGGCCGGGCAGACCGCGGCGTTCGTCGATCTGGAGCACAGCCTCAGGGCCCACCTCCCAGTCGTCCTCGCCGTGGTGGTCGCCGCAACGCTGATCGTGCTGTTCCTGATGACCGGCTCATTGGTCCTGCCGGTCAAGGCGATCCTGATGAACGCGCTCAGCCTCAGCGCCGTGTTCGGCATCCTCGTGCTGATCTTCCAGGACGGCAACCTGCAGGGGCTGCTCGGGTTCACCAGTCAGGGCGCGCTCGATGCGACTCAGCCGATCTTCATGTTCGCGGTGGCCTTCGGGCTGGCCACCGACTACGGGGTGTTCCTCCTCTCCCGGATCAAGGAAGCGCGCGACGCCGGAGCCTCCGACTCCTCCGCGGTGGCGATCGGCCTCGAGCGGACGGGCCGGATCGTGACCGCGGCCGCGCTGCTATTCGCGGTGGCCATCGGCGCCTTTGCAACGTCCAAGCTGGTGTTCATCAAGGAGCTGGGGCTGGGTGCCGCGCTCGCGGTCCTGATCGACGCATCGATCATCCGGGCGCTGCTGGTGCCCTCGTTGATGGAGCTGCTCGGCGCGGCCAACTGGTGGGCGCCCACGCCGCTGCGGCGTCTGCACGAGCGCTTCGGACTGCGCGAGGCGCCGACGAGCTCAGACGGCGCGCAGGTCGAGCCTGACCTGCCGGTCGGCGCTCAGTGACCACTTCCCACGCTGCCAGCCGATCCGAATTCCGTCGGCCAGCCGTACCTTCGCCTGCCCGAGGTGCGGCTTGCCCCACAGAGTCGCGACCATCATTGCATAACGATCGACCCGGCGGCCAGCAATATCGCCGCGATCCGTGCCTCCCAGAAGCCTGGTTTCCAGCCCGTAGGAGTGATGCGCTGCTACGAACGCGACACTGACGAGCGCGGCTGCCACGACGGCCTGCTGATGGAGTTCGTGGTCGAACGTCGGGACTGACGCTCACCCGCGGGGGCCCGATACCCTCGACGATGATGCCGGCCACCAAGATCGAGTTTCGCGGTGCGGTGGTGGCGGTCACCGGCCCGGCTCGGGGCATTGGCCCCGCCACGTGAGCACCAATCGGCTCGAGGCGTTTTCCGACGGCGTGCTGGCGGTGGCGATCACGCTGCTGGTCCTGGACATTCACGTCCCGGAACCGGGACGCGGTGGCCAGAGCCTCGCCGACAACCTGGCGCACGCTTGGCCCAACTACGCGGCGTACGTGACCTCGTTCGTCACCATCGGAATCATCTGGATCAACCATCACGCGATGATCGGGCGCCTGCGCAAGGCCGATCACACGATCCTCGTGTTGAACCTGTTTCTGCTGCTGAGCATCGCCATCCTCCCGTTCGCCACGTCGCTGATGGCGCGCTACCTCCAGCAGCCACACGACCAGCACCTCGCGGCGGCGGTCTACGGCGGCGCGTTTCTCGTCATGTCGGTGATCTTCTCGGTGATGCAGCGCCACATCCTGTTCGACAAGGCAGATCTGCTGGTTGAGGGACTCGACGAGCAGCGGCGCCGGACGATTCTCCGCTGGGGTATCACCGGCCTGATCCCGTACGCCGTCGCGACCGCCCTAGCCGCGGTTTCCGCCTACGTGACCCTGGCCATCTGTGCCGCTCTCGCGCTGTTCTACGCGTTGCCGGTGGCCAGTGGCAACGATGCCTGACCGCTTCAGTTCCTTGACGCTGCACCTCTCACTCGGATAGGAATCCCTCCATTCGCGCTCGCGGCCACGGGAGGGTCGGCCGGACTCAGGATCCGGCGCGAGCGAAATCAGGGTCAGAGGAAGGATCTACATGAGAGCTCGGCGCTTTGCGCTCATCTGCGCTGCCGTAGCCGGCTGCGCGCTCGAATCGGGGGCGCTGCCCGCAGTTGCCGCCGCCGCCCCGGGGTATGTCGCGCTCGGCGATTCGTACTCATCGGGAGTCGGGACCCGCGTCTACTACAACGACGGGACCAGCTGTCAACGCAGCCCGGACGCCTACGGTCCGAAGATCAGCGCGGCCCGCGGCTATGCGCTGACCTTCGAGGCTTGCAGCGGCGCGAAGACGACCGACGTCAACGGCAACCAGCTCGGACCGCTGAGCAGCTCGACGAACCTGGTGACGATCACCATCGGCGGCAACGACGCCGGCTTCAGCAATGTGATCCTCAACTGCGCCGCCTACTACTTCACCTGCGGCAGCTCGATCAACAGCGCCAACACGTTCATCCAGAACCAGCTGCCGGGCCTGCTCGACACGACCTACAACAAGATCCGCTCACGCGCCACGACAGCCCACGTGGTGGTGCTCGGCTACCCGCACCTGTTCACCTCCGACGGGAAGACATGCAACTTCAACGCCCTGACCTCGGGTAACGAGAAGAAGCTCAACAGCACGGCAGACCTGCTCGACAGCGTGATCTCCGGACGCACCTCGGCGCACCACTTCACCTACGTGGACCCGCGCAATGCGTTCTTGCCCCACGAGGTGTGCTCCTCCTCGGAGTGGCTGAACGGGCAGTCCAACCCGTTGAGTGAGTCCTACCATCCGAACATCTCCGGTCAGGCGGACTTCACGACGCTGGTCGAGGGGGTCCTGCCCTAGGGTCCCGAGGCGTCCTGCTCAGCACGCGCGGTCAGGCTGCCGTAGGCGTCGGGCCGGCGCGTGCGCAGGAACGGAAACAGCTCGAGCCAATCGCGGCGCTGGTCCAGATCGAGGTCTGCGACCAGCACCGCCGGTTCCCCGCGCGGCGCCTGCACGAGGATCCGGCCGTAGGGATCGGAGATGAAGCTCGAGCCGTAGAACGTCAGCGGCCCCTCCACCCCGATGCGGTTGACCGCCACCATAAACGTCCCGTTGGCGATGCCGTTGGCGATGATCACGTGCTGCCACAGGGGCTGGGTGTCGAACCCGGGGTGATCGGGCTCTGAGCCGATGGCGGTCGGGTACACGAGCACCTCGGCACCTTCCAGCGAGTAGGCACGGGCCAGCTCAGGAAACCACTGGTCCCAGCAGGTGGGGCAGCCGAGCAGGGCCTCTCCGTCGGCCGTGGGCAGCGCGGTGAGCGGAAACGGGTTTCCTGCGGCCGGTCCGGGCCGGAAATAGCGGTCCTCGTAGTAGCCCGCGGTGACCGGAATGTGGAGCTTGCGCGTTCGCGATACCAGGTGCCCGTTCGGGGCGATCACGACCGCCGTGTTGTAACCCAACCCGTCCGCGCTGTCACTGCGCTCGAACAGCGACGCATGGACGTAGATCCCGGTTTCTGCAGCGACCCGCTGCGCGAACTGCACTGTCGGGCCAGACTCGAGCGGCTCCGGCGCCGCGCCCACCGCCTCCGGGCCTTCGGGCGTGCTGGCGAAGTAGCGAGACAGCGTCAGCTCCTGCAGGCAGACGACCGCAGCGCCCTCCCGCGCCGCGGTGTGGATTCCGGCGGCCAGCGCCGACTGGTGCTCCTGCGGATCCTCGTGCCAGCGCTCCTGAACGAGTCCGACGCGCAGCGGCGCGCGCGACGAGGGCCGAGTCCTGGCCGGTGACGCGAGCGGTGGGTAGGCGGTCTGCAGACGCTGTGGCTCAGTCATGGCGAAGCGGAACCTGCTGGGTGATGCAATGAGGTCCACCGCCACCGAAGGCCAGCACCGCACCGGGCACGGGCACAACCTCTCGCTCAGGATAGGCGGCGGCGATGATCGCCAGTGCCGCCTCGTCGCTGTCGGCGCCGGTCACCGGGACAATCGCGCCGCCGTTACACAGATAGAAGTTCAGGTAGCTGACCGCGGCAGTCTCGCCCTGCACCTCGGCATAGGGCAGAAACGGAAGCTCCACTACCTCGCATCCCGCCGCGGTGAGCCGCGCGCGGTTCTCCTCGCAGTTCTCGAAGTTCGGATTCGCCGCGGCGACAGTCTGAAGCAGCACCCGGTTCGGCTTCACAAACGCGGCGATCAGGTCGACGTGGCCGTCGGTGTCCCGGTCCTCGACGAGACCCTGGCCCAGCCAGAGCACCGTCTCCACCCCCAGGTAGCGGCGCAGGTACGCCTCGATCTCCTCACGCGACAGCTCGGGATTGCGATTGGGGTTGAGCAGACACTGCTCGGTGCTCAGCAGCGTCCCGGTGCCGTCGCCGGCGATCGATCCACCCTCCAGGACCATCGGGACGCTGGTGACCTCGTCGCCGAGCCTCCGGGCGATCAGCCCGCCCACGGCGGCGTCCCGCTCCCAGGGCGGAAACTTCTCGCCCCACGCGTTGAAGGCGAAGTGCACGGCCCGGCGGTATCCGCTGTCATCTCTGACATAGATCGGCCCGCAGTCCCGCAGCCACGAATCGTCGAGCGGCAGCTCGCTCACCTCGACCGCGCCGCTGCAGGCGCCCCGCGCCGCCGCCGCCTCAGCGCCCGGGTTGGCGATCATCGTCACCGGCTCGAACGCGGCGATCGCGTTGGCCACCGCTGCGTAGTCGACCCGAGCCTGGTCGATCGATTGGCCCCACAGCTCGCGACGGCACGGCCAGCCCATCAGCGTCCGCTCGTGAGGCTCCCATTCGGCAGGGAGGCGCACGTCCAGCAGGCTACGACAGATGCAGCCGGTGCGCGACCGCCGCCGCTTGCGTGCGGCTGCGGACCCCGAGCTTCCCGAGGATCCGGGATACGTGCACGCTCGCCGTCTTCTCCGCCATGTAGAGCGCAGCTCCGATCTGGCGGTTGGTGGCCCCCTCGGCGATCAACGCCAGCACCTGGCGCTCGCGTGGTGTGAGACCGAAGGGGTCAGGCTCGGGCTCTGGACCGGAGCTGGTCGCGGCCTCGAGCTCGAGTCGGCCGCGCTCGGCGAGCACCTCGATCTCCTCGGAGAGCCAGCGCGAGCCCAGCTGTCGGGCACTGTGCAGGGCAGCCCGCGCCATGTCCGTCGCGCCGGCGCGATCCCCCGCCTCGACGGCTGCCTCCGCGGATCGCCAGCGGGCGATGGCGGCCGGGTACGGGCGAGTGATCGTCTCCCATTCGGCAGCCGCCTGCTTCCACCGGCCGGGATCGCTGCGGCCGCGCGCGCGGGTCAGCTCTGCGGTACCCATCATCATCCAGGCTCGCTCCACCGGTCCACCCTCCTGAGCCGCCGCCCGCAGGCGCTGGAGGTGGATCCGAGCCCGGGCCAGTGCATCGCGCTCGTCCTTCTTCTCACGCAGGTCGCGCGCCCGCTGCGCGAAGTCCGCCTCGATCCGTAAGCCGATCCCGGTGACGCGGGCGATGCGCATCACATCGTCTGTGCACAGCTCCAGGCGATCAAGTGCATCGGCGATCGCTGAGCGTGCGCCGATGAGATCACGCCGGCGGCGGCGCAGCTCGCCGAGCATCGCACCGTGAAGGCCGATCCACTGCGGCTCAGACGACGAGGCGACCAGGGATCCGAGTTCGTCGAGGCGCTGGGCCGCATGCTCCTCCTCGCCCTCGCCGAGCGCCATGTCAGCCTCCCGGGTCAGCTGGAAGATCCGCAGCACCCCGACCTGCTGGCCCGGGGAGGCGCTCAGGTGTGCTCTTGCCTGCGCCCAGTCCCCGAGCTCGAAGGCCAGCTCGGAGACGGTCAACATCATCCAATCGTGTCCACGGCCGATGCGTCTCGGCGTGTTGGCGAGTCCTTCTCGGGCAATGTCCAGCGCGTCCTGGGTGAAGCCTCGCAGGTTGAGCAGGTCAGCCAGGTTGGCGTAGGCGTAGCTGCGGCCGTCGATGTCATCCTGCTCGCGCGCGAGCTCCATGGCGCGACGGAGGTGGGCGACTCCCTCCTCCACCCGGCCGAGCGCGATCTGGGCCATTCCGAGCGTATTCAGGACCTCCATTTCGGCTTGCTGATCGCCCGCCTTGACGGCTGCCGCCAGCGCCTCGCTGCCGTCCCTTACCGCGTCACGGAACTTCCCGCGCAGAACACGCGTCCGCGCCAGCCAGGCCAGCAGAGCAGCGCGCAGGTCATCGGCTGCCCCGTCGGGCACCATTCCCAGCGCGTCTTGAGCCGTCTGCACCCCCTCGAGCCCTCGGTTCAACGACCACTGGGTCCGCGCCAGCCGCTCCAGCACGCAGGCGTATTGCACTGGCTCGGCATCGGCGTCGAGCTCGCGCAGCGCGCCCTGGAGGACCACCTCCGCGCGCGGATGCGCGCCCGCGGTCCCGTGGGCCCGCGCCGCCAGCATCAGCAGTGCGACATGGTCCAGCGAGGCCACCGAATCCGGATCGGGGACGCGCGGCCACAACTCGAGCGCGCGCTCAGCTAGATCAGCGGCCTCTCCGTAGGCGTGGACCTCGAGGGCGGCGTGAGCGGCGCGGACGCTCGCACGCAGCGCGGCCGGTTGATCCCCGGCCGCCGCATAGTGACTCGCGACTGTGGCTGCTCGCTCGATCTCCCGATCCTCGACGGCCACTGGTCGCTGCTCGAGCGCCTGGGCGAGGTCGAAGTGCAGCTGCGAACGCTCACCGGGCAGCAGATCGTCGTAGACGACCTCGCGCAGCAACGCGTGGCGGAAGAACAGGCGTCCGTCTGAGCCCGCGATCAGCACCTGCTCGGCCACCGCCTCGCGCAACGCCGCTTGCAGCTCGGCCGGCCCGAGGCAGCTCACCTCAGCGATCGTGTCCTGGTCTATCCGGCGACCGACGGCGATCGCCCGCGCTGTCTGTTGGGCATCAGGCGACAGACGCTCGATCCGCAGCATGAACGCGTCACGCAGACTCTGGGGTGCGGCGCCGCGACCGTCGAGACCGGCCGCCAAGAGCTCCTCGGTATACAGCGGGTTGCCCTCGCTGCGCGCAAACAGACGCTGGATCAGCTCCCGCCGCGGAGCGTCACCGAGGATGTCGGTCAGCGCTTCGGTCAGCTCGTCGCGGTCAAATGGGGCCAGGTCCACCCGGCGAGCCCGCTCCAAACGTTCGAGCTCTGAGACTAACGGCCGCAACGGGTGGCGACGGTGGAGCTCATCGGCGCGGTAGGTGAGCAGCAACATCACACGCTCCTGGCGCAAGCTGCGGGCCAGGAAGGCGACGAACGTCCGGGTCGAGCGGTCGGCCCAGTGCATGTCCTCAAGCGTCATCAGCACGGGCTGGATCTCGCTGAGCACGTGGATCAGCTCGAGCAGCGCCTCGAACAGCCGCAGCTGGCCGGATCCATCCTGCACGCCACTGCGCTCGTGTCCGTCGTCGAGGCCAGGCAACAGCGCGGTGAGCTGGCTGCGGCTGCCCCGGCTCAGTTGCTCGAGCGCCGGATGCTGCTCGCGCACCAGCGGGCGCAACGCGCTCAGCAGCGGTGCGTACGGCAACTCCGTCTCGCCCTGCTCGACACTCTCGCCTCGCAGGGCCAGCGCATGCTCCGCGGCCAGCCGGTGCTCGAGCTCGCCGACGAGCCGCGTCTTGCCGACGCCTGAATCACCGCCGACCAGTACCACGACGGGACGTCGCTCCGCCGCTTCCCGCCAGGCCAGCTCCAGTTGCGCCAGCTCGCCGACGCGCCCGACGAAGTGGCTGCTCGTGAGCCGCGCTCGCATGCCCGAAGTATCGCGGGATGTGCAGCAAGGCCGCGATCCTGGATCGACGCGCCGGGCGCTCGCCGACGTAGGTTCGATGTCTGATGAGTCGCTGGATGTCCTGCTCACGAGCGGAGGCGACGGCGTGACTGAGAACGGGATGCATTTCTGACTCCTGTCGGTTGAATCCACTGCAGTCAGAATGAGCTGCGACCCCGGGGCGCACATCGGTAGATCGCAACCGATATGAGGAGCGCAGGCCTTAGCCTGAGCGACAGACCCCTTAGGCGGATGCTCGGCGCCCCCGCCAGGAAGGACCTGGCGTTACTCGGCTATCGGGAGTCCTGCCCCAGCGCTCTCCGGGCTCGACGGCGATCGCGTCGACGCCGAGATCTCAGCTGCGCTGACGTGCTGCGGATGGTGGCACGCCGCTAGGTGAGCACCGGCGTACTCGGTCAGCTGCGGCTCCACGGTATGGCATATCTCGGTGGCACGTGGACAACGGGTATGAAACACGCAGCCGCTCGGTGGCCACACCGGGTTAGGGGGCTCCCCCCCAACCACATTCCTGGTGCGGGCGCGATTCTGGGCCGGATCGGGGATCGGGAGCGCGGAGAGAAGCGCCGAGGTGTAGGGGTGGATCGGCTTTGCGTAGAGCTCCTCGGCCGGAGAGACCTCCATCAGCTTGCCGAGGTACATCACGGCGATTCGGTCCGAGACGTGGCGCACGACGCTCAGGTCGTGGGCGACGAACACGTACGAGAGACCAAACTCATCCTGGAGGTCGTCAAGCAGGTTGATCACCTGGGCCTGGATCGAGACGTCAAGCGCAGACACGGGCTCGTCGAGCATCATCACGTGGGGGTCCATCGCCAGGGCCCGGGCGATCCCGATCCGCTGTCGCTGGCCGCCGGAGAATTCGTGTGGGAACCGCTGCAGATGTTCTGGATGCAGCCCGACACGCTCGAGCAACCGTCGGCTCTCAGGTTCGACTTCGGCCTTGGCGACACCGCGGAGCCGCAACGGCGTGGCCAGGATCTGGCCGACTCGCTTGCGCGGGTTGAGCGATGCCTGCGGATCCTGGAACACCATTTGCATCTCACGCCGGATCGGCGCCAGCTGGCGGCGGCCGGCCTTGGTGATGTCGACGCCCCCGAACCGGATCGTCCCGGCGGTGGCATTGATCAGCCGGACCAGCGCCCGGATCAGCGTCGTCTTGCCGCACCCGGACTCGCCGACGATCCCGAGCGTCTCGCCTTCGCGCAGCACGAACGAGACGTCGTTGACGGCGTGGACGTGGCCGACGGTGCGGTCGATCAGGAGTCCCGACTTGACCGGGAACAGAACCTTGAGGTGGTCGACCTCGATCAAACTGCTGTTGGTGTTCGGCGGCGCGGGGGGGTCGGCGCCGTCCGGCTCGCGTCTGGCCTCGACGGTCAAGAGGTGACCGCCTCCGCGCTCGCGAGGCCGATCCGATCGTCAACGACGCGCAGCCGCCGCTTCTGATCGAGCTCCAGCCAACAGCGGTCGACGTGCAACGGCTCCTCTGGAGCGCGCGCTGTGAGCTCGGGGACCTGGGTGCAGCGGTCGAAAGCATGCGGGCACCGCGGTCGGAAATGGCAGCCCTCCGGAGGGTTCAGCAATGACGGCGGCGAGCCGGGGATCGCCGGCAGCCGCGCCGAGCGATCGGAGTCGATCCGCGTGATCGACCCGAGCAGCCCCCAGGTGTATGGATGCTGGGGGTCGTAGAAGATCTCATCGAGCGTTCCCTGCTCTACCACTCGCCCGGCGTACATGACGACGACCCGATCCGCGACGTCCGCGACGACGCCGAGGTCGTGGGTAACGAGGATGATCCCGGCTTGGGTCTCGGCGCGCAGCTGCTTGATCTCGTCGAGGATCTGCGCCTGGATCGTGACGTCGAGCGCGGTCGTCGGCTCGTCGGCGATCAGCAGCTTGGGGGAGCACGACAGCGCCATCGCGATCATCACCCGCTGGCGCATGCCACCGGAGAACTCGTGCGGATATGACCGCGCCCGCTCCCGCGCGCTGGGGATCCCCACCCGGTCCATCAGCTCGATCGCTCGGGCGAGCGCCTGCGCCTTGGTGACGTCACCCTCGTGAGCCCGGATCTGCTCGATGATCTGGCTGCCCACTCGGTAGACCGGGTCGAGCGAGCTCATCGGATCCTGGAAGATCATCGCGATGTCGGCCCCGCGGATCTTGCGGAGCTCGTCATCGGGGGCGGAGACGACGTCGGTTCCCTCAAACAGCGCCCGACCTCCGAAGGTAGCGTTGGGCCCACGGGTCAGGCCCATCAGCGTCATGCCGGTCACCGATTTGCCCGAACCGGACTCGCCGACGATGGCCAGGACCTCGCCGCGATCGACCGTGAACGACACCCCGTCGACCGCCTGCACGACTCCGTCCTCGGTACGGAACGACACCCGGAGCTCGTCCACTTCCAGCAGGTGAGGCTCGTCGCTCACAGCCGGATCCGCGGGTCCAGCGCGGCGTAGACAACGTCGATCACGGCGCCGAGCACCACGACCGCAAACGCTCCGAACATCGTGATCACGAGCACCGGCGGGATGTCCAGCCCGGTGATCGACTGCTCGGCATACTGGCCGACGCCGTGGAGGTTGAACACCGTCTCGGTCAGGATCGCGCCGCCCCCGATCACCGAGGCAAAGTCGAGTCCCCACAGCGAGACGATCGGGATCAGGCTATTGCGCAGCACGTGACGAACCATCACTTGGCGCTCGGTCAGTCCCTTGGCGCGGGCGGTCCGCACGAAATCGTCACTGATCGTGTCGAGGATGGTCGACCGGAGCACTCGCGAATAGACTCCGACGAACAGGGCTGACAGCGCGAACCAGGGCATCAGCATGTGCTTGAGCCATTCCCATGGGTTGCTACCGATGCTGACGTAGTCGCCGGGGGGCAAAATCTGCAGCTTGTCGCCCAGGTAGTAGGACAGCACGGCGCCGAGGAAGAACACCGGCATCGAGACGCCGACCAGCGAGAGCACCGTCAGCCCTCGGTCCAGCCAGCGACCGGCCCGCCAGGCGCTGAGGACACCGAACAGGATCCCGGTGAACAGCCACATGATGCCCGCGCCGATCGCCAGCGAGGCGGTCACCGGCAGGAACCTCACAATCTGGCTGTCGACGTTCAGCTGCTGGTCATACGAGATCACCTGACCAGTGAAGATCAGCTTCATGATCTTCACGTAGCGGATGTACAGCGGCTGGTCAAAGCCCCATTGGTGGCGGATATGGGCCAGCGTCACCGGGTCGGGGTGATGGCCGGCGAGCGCCACCTCGGGGTGGGGAATGCCCGTAAAGATCAAGAAGGTGAGGACCGAGATCGCGAACAGCACGGCGAGCATCGACACGAAGCGCCGGACCAGGAAGCGGCCCATCAGTGATCGATCCGGATCTTGGCCCGCGGATCCAGCGCGTCGCGCACGCCGTCACCGAATACGTTGATGCCCAGCACCGCGAGCACGAGCATGATCCCGGGGACGAGCACGGTATGAATCCCGGCCGGAATCAGGCGGATACCGTCGCTGATCATCGTGCCCCAGGAAGGGTTAGGGGGCCGGACGCCGGCGCCGAGGAACGACAGTCCCGCCTCGGTCAGGATCGAGTTGGCGAGCACCAGCGGGATGAAGACGATGATCGTCGAGGCGACGTTCGGCAGGATCTCGCCGAACATGATCTGAATGTGCCCCAGGCCCTGCTGGCGCGCGGCGTCGATGAACTCCCGCTCGCGGAGCCCGAGCACCTGGCCCCGGATCGGTTTGCCCACATACGGAGTGAAGACCACCCCGATGATGATCGAGGTGATAAGCAGCGAGCTCCCGCCGATCTTGAACAACCCGAGGTCGAGGCCGCCGATCGCCAGCACCACGCCGAGCACGATCCCGAGTAGATACACCGGGTACGCCCAGACCAGGTCGAACGCTCTGGAGATGAGGCCATCGAGCGGGCCACGGAAATAGCCCGCGAGGATGCCGAGAAGCGTTGCCAGGATGATCGTTATCGCGCTTGCCTCAGCGCCGACTATGAGCGAGTTCCGCCCTCCGTACAGAAGGCGAACGGCGACATCTCGACCAACGTCGTCGGCGCCGAGGAAGAACTTGGCGTGCCACGTCGGCCCAATCGGGAGCCCGATTGCATTCAGCGCCGTGCCGATGTGCTCGTCGTTCGGACCGGTGTGAGCGATGTCGTGCGCGTACACCGGCGCGAGCAGACAGATGACCACGATCACCAGGAACAGCACGCCGAACCCGAGCGCGACCTTGTTCCGACGAAGCCGGCGCCAGGCCAGCTCGTAGGGCCCAATCCCCGGCGGCAATTCCTGACCATCTGCGCGCAGCCCATCTGTCGGATCGGTCGAGAACTCGGTGCCGGTGGCTGCTGTGCTCATACCAGTGTAAGCCTAGGCCGTTGCAGATGCCCGCGAAAGGCCGGGGCGCGCCACCGCGCCCCGGCCACGGTGCTCCAGCTACTTGAGCTTCAGCGTGCTGAAGTCAGTTCCGTATAGCTGACTGAACGCAAGTGCCCCTTGGTCGATCCGGTTCGAGGTGAACTCCGTCGTGGCAAGGTAGCCGTATACCGCCAGGTATGCCTTCTTGGCGACGTACTGATCGAGGGCCTCCCACTTCGACGCGACGCTCGTCAGCTTTGCTGCTGGCACCGCGTATAGCGCCGGCAGTTGCGACTGGATGACGGGGTCGTTGACCTCTTCGTAGTTGGAGTTGCCCTGGGGCAGGATCGCGCTTCCGTCAACCAGGTTCTGGTAGAAGTCGGTCGGGTTGGGGTAGTCCTGCTGCCAGTCGGCGAAACCGATCTGCGGGTGGTTCTTCAGCGTCTCGATCGTCGTGAAGTACGTGGCATCGGCGATCGTCTTCAGCGACGCCTTGAAGCCGATCGCGTTCAGCGTCGAGGCGAGGTTCTCGGTCCATTGGAGCCGCGGCTGACGGTTCTCCGCCCACACGGTCACCGACTGACCCGCCATCCCGGACTGCTGAACCAGCTTCTTGGCCCCCGCGATGTCGGGCTGAGAGCTGGGAGCGCGGTACGGGCAGGGGGCACTCGGATGTCCGACCATCCCAGGCGGAAGCAGGTAGCAGCCCGGGGTGAGGGTGCCGCTTCCCAGCTTTTCCAGTGCGCTGTAGTCGAGCGCCTTGATCACCGCCTCACGGGCGAGCTGACTCGAGAACGGCTTCTCCTTGACGTTCATGAAGAAGTAGAACGTCTTGCCGGTGTCCACTTTCTTGTATCGGTCGGCTGCCTGCGAGGCCACTTGCCCGATCAGCGACGGCGGAATCGTGTCGCCCCAGTCGAAGATGTCGGCCGAGTTGTTCAAGACGCTCGATGCCTCTGTCGTCGTGTTCGACTGGATCTTTGCGTGGACGTTGACCTTGCCCACGGGGATCCCGGGAATCGCCTGTGCCGCGTAGTTCGGGTTGACGAGGACGTCGTATGAGACGTTCGGCACCACATTCTTAATCTCGTAAGGGCCAAATCCGGGGGGCGGGTTCGCAGGCAGGCCCTTCATCGGCGTCGACTGCGGCATGAAGCTGACGCCAGGGACCGCGAGCACGTCAACGAAGGCACCATAGGGCGCCAGCAGCTTGAACGTGATCGTCCCAGTCGCGTCGTCAGCCGTCATGCCCGAGATCGCCTTAGCGCTTCCCTTCGAGAACTCCTTCGCACCGGCGACGGTGCTCGTGACGAAGCTCGCGGCGCTCCAGCCAAGCTTCAGCGCGCGCTTGACTCCGAACACGAGGTCAGAGGCTTTGAGCGGGGAGCCGTCCGCGTACTTCAGCCCCTTCCGGATCGTGACCTTGTAGGTCTTGCCGCCGTTGCTGATGGTGGGGAACCCTGTGGCGACCGCCGGAATCACCTCATAGCTCTGGGCGCCGGAGGCATGCTTGAACGTGTACAAGCCGAGATGTGTCAGCCAATGCACCTCGGCGCCCTGGGTCGTGAAGTCGAGTGACGGGTCGAGCGATTGCGGGGCGGTCCCCACCACCAAGGTGACCGAATTGCCGGTCTTGGCGCCGCCGGAGCTTGAGCTCGATGAGCTCGAGCTTGAGCTCGACGAGCTTCCGCAGGCGCTCATCACGACGGCCATGCCCACGGCCAGCATCGCGGCGACGACTGACCTCGTGCGTCCTCTCATTGCTCCTCCTCCTCGAGTGGTGTGCGACCAGCAATCTATTTCACATTCGGGCGTCCGTGGGATGGTCCCGCCGGTCTCCTAATCAACCACCAATACGAGGTGCGGCTCAAAACCGCCGAGATCCGTGTGCTGGTACGGGGCCAATGCCTTGGTGAAGTCATCGATTCACTCAACGATCGTCACTATCTCAGCGCCTGCTCCCGAGTGTGATGGCCCTCGGGAGCGCCTGCCGTGCGACAAGACGGCCCACGGTGTTCGATCTGATTGCGAAGCGCGGAACCGCTCGCTCACCCTCCAGGGACAGACGAGCTGTGATACCCCGAGCTTCAGGCAACGCTGCCGGCGATCAGGCTGAGCAGCCTGACGAGCGCGCTCCTCACCCGGGCCGCCCCCGAGCGCGTGTTCACGGCGGATCTGCTGGAGCGAGGGCAACGGCTGTGCCGGAGATGTCCGCCTCACGATGCCCTAGGTTTAGCGTCCATGGGCGAGGCCTGATGGCGGGCGAAGAGGAGATGAACCGTGGCTGATAGTGGCCGACGGGCGCCTACCAGTGGACTTCGGGCGCTCGAAGCCGAGCTGCGTGCCACCGCGCCGCAGGCCATCGCGCAGCTGAGCGAGGCACACCTGCACGATCTCGCCCAGGCGGTACGGGACGCCCGCCGGCGGCAGGCGGCTGAGCTGGCGGCTGCGGGCGAGAAAGCGCTCGGCCACGTCCCACGGTTGCTGCGCGCACCGGTGCGCATGGTGCTGAGATGAGTCAAGCGCTGCGTTCGCGCGCCGAGGTCCAAAAGCTTGCGCGGCTGCTCCAGCGCGATCCGGCCGAGCTCGAGTACCTGCAGGACGTGCCGCCGGAGGACGTCGCACAGCTGCGCGAGAAGGTCACCGACGTGCTCTTCGGAGCCCACGGCCAGCTGCTCGGCAGGCTCGCCGCGGCCAGCAAGCTGCTGCCGATCGGCGTGGTCGCGACGATCGGTGAGCGGGCCTTCGGACCGGTGCTCGCCGCCCGTGTGGCGGGTCTGTTGGAGCCACCCCGGGCAGTCGAGATGGCAGCCAAGCTCCCAGTCGGATTTCTCGCCGATGTGGCAGTCGAACTAGATCCGCGGCGCGCCAGCGAAGTGATCGCGCGGATCCCGCCGCCTCAGATCGCTGCGATCACACGTGAGCTGATCGCCCGCGGGGAGCACGTGACGATGGGGCGCTTCGTCGGCCACCTCGAGCCCGAGGCAATCTCCTCCGCGGTCGCCGTGATGGATGACTCGGCGTTGCTCCAGGTGGCGTTCGTGCTCGAATCGCGGGAGGGTCTGGAGGAGCTGGTCGAGTTGCTGCCACGCGAGCGCGTGGAGGGGATGCTCGATGCGGCCGCCCGGGACGATCTCTGGCCAGAGGTGCTGGACCTGGTCGGGAACCTCAGCGAGGCTCAGGCCCGGGTGATGGCCGATGTGGCCGCGTCCCGGGACGTGAGCGTGCTCAGCTCCCTGATCGCGTCCGCGCAGGAGCACGAGATGTGGGACGCCGCGCTCCCGATCACACGGCTGATGAGCGAGCCGAGCCGGCGGCGGTTCGCCGAACTGGACGCGATCGGAGCCGAGGGCGTACTCGAGGCGATCGTGGCGGTCGCCCGGGAGCGTCAACTGTGGCCCCATGTGCTTCCGCTCGTGCCCTGCCTGCCCGATCCGACGCTGACCCGGCTCGGGGCGATCATAAGCGGACTCGAGCTGAGCGACGAGGAGATCGGGCGCCTGGCCAGCGCCGCCGACGATCAGGAGCTGCGCGAGCCGGTGCTCCAGCTCGCCGCAGTGGCGGGATTGAGCGAGCGCTTTCCCGCCCTGACTCACGCCCCGCTGAGCGGTCCATGACCCTCCCGCGCCTGCAGGCGCCTGACCACGCAGTCGGCCAGGCGGTCCGCGGCATCGCTCTCGAAGGAGAGGAACAGCGATGGTTCGGTCAGCTCAAGCTCCACCAGCTGCGGGGTCCCGTCCGCGGCCGGGATCAGATCAACACGAGCGTAGAGGAGCTCCTGGCGGCGCCACGGGAGAGTCCCGAGGATGTGCTCGGCGAGCTCCAGCTCTTCGGAACGCGGACGGCGCCGGGTGATGCGCTCCTCCAAGTACATGGCCCGGCTCGGGCCGGAGCCGGCCTGAAGCAGCTGCCCCTTGCGGATCGCGTGCGAGAACTCCCCGTCGAAGAACATGAGCGCCGTCTCGCCGTGGTCATCCACCGCGGCCAGGTATGGCTGGACCATCGCGGTTCGCCCCGCGGCGAGCAGCGCAGTCAGATGGGCGTGTGCCTGCGTCTCGTCGCCCGGGGCGTAGCGGGCGGTGTCCCGCGACCCAGCCGAGACGGACGGTTTGATGACGTACTCACCCGCCGGCGGGTCCCAGTCCTCCCCCGGGGCGACGAACCGCGTCGGCACGGCGGCCGGTAGCTCGCTCAGGTACGCCTTGTCGGTGTTCCATGCGACCACCGCGGCGGGGTTCAGCAGGCACGGCACCGCCCCGGCCCAGCGCAGGAACTGCTCGCGGCGGGGGACGTAGTCCCAGGTCGATCGGACCACCACCAAACTGAAGCGACTCCAATCTTCGGCAGGGTCGTTCCAAACCGCCGGCTCGGCGCTCACCCCCCGCCGGCGCAGAGCCTCCAGGAGCAGGGGCTCGTCGTCAGGGAGCTGAGGAAATTCCGAGCAGGTGGCGAGCGCGACAGATGCTTGCTCTGGCGAGAATCGGGGGCTCCGGGCGCAGATGGCGAAGATCATTCCATGGGCTCGATCTCCGCGACTCCGACCGCTCCGATGGGTTAGAAGTCCCTGTGTCGGCATGGCAAACCGCAGTACCTGGCACCATCTGTCCGGTGAGACTGTGGTCGAGGTACGTGGTGCTGCTCGGTTTCGTCGCGTCGCTGGCGATGCTGACCCCAACCTCCGCGCAGGCGTTGATCAATACCAACAACACGCCGTTCCCCGCCAGCACGGTGATCGCGGGGGCCAATTGGGAGAGCGCTCGCCACGGGGCGCCGGGCAATCAGTTCGGCGACATTCTCCCCACCCCGTGGGGCGACGACGACCACCTCTACACGCTGATGGATGACGGCGGCACCAGCGTGCCCACCGCCGGCGGGCTGTGGAAGAACTCGTTTGCGCAGATCACCGGAGACCCGGCGAAGCTCAGCTTCACCCGCATCGGCGTCACCCCGCGGGCCGCAACCTGGAGTCAGATCCGCCGTAATCCGAAGCTGTGGACCGGGCCCCTCGGCCCGTACTACTCGCTCGGCTTTGCGGTGGTCAATCACGTGTTCTACGCCACTCAGGTCAACGACTGGCAGTGGGGCTCGAACGGGCTGTTCAAGGGACTGGCGGGCATCGCCTACTCGACCGATCACGGAGCCCACTGGCGTTTTCCAGGCAAGGCCTTCCCGGGAGCCACCGGCAACCTGAACTGGGTGCAGTGGGGCCGGGCGAGGCTCGCCCCGGATGGGTACGTCTACGCCATCGCCACCGAGCGAGAGTTCAACGCCAGCACCCTGATCCTGGGGCGCAGCCGGGCCGACATCGCGGACATGACCAACCCGGCGAAGTGGCAATGGGCCTCGGGCTGGAAGGCCGTACCGCAGCCGTTCCCAAATTGGTCGAGCTCGATCTCCCGGGCCACGCCGATTCTTACCTGGGCAAACCATCTCACCTACCCCCGGATGGCCTACGACCAGGGCCTGCACCGCTACCTGCTGTCGTTCACCTACTCCTACGCCCCCACCCCGCCAGCGATGTGGCGCAGCGGATCGGAGTTGGTGATCCTCGAGGGCCCCCATCCCTGGGGACCGTTCTCCTTCGTCACGCGCAACACCTACTTCGGTCCCTCCAACGGGTATGACCCCGCTTTCCCGGTCAAGTGGATCAGTCAGAACGGGCAGGATCTGTGGATGATCTGGGCGGCGAACTTCGACGGCTGCGCCAGCGGGCTGAGTTGCGCCGCCTCCTACGGCTTCAACCGACAGCGCGTGCACCTGACTCCGATCGCGTCCGCTCCCGGCAAGGCGAGAGATCGCGCGGCCCGGGCGGCGAGCACCGGACGGCCCGCCCCGCCGGCAGCCTGGCGCGGCCTCCCGGCCACCCGGCCCCGCTTCCAGCTGCCGCGCCTGCAGAACCTGCCCCGGCGCTGATCGGTGTCCGGCTCCGGACCTTGCGCGCGAGACCGCGTTTGACCGTAGGTCCAGGGGTAGATCGGGCCGCGGTCCCAAATCGCGATCAGGTGCTCGAGCTGCTCGACGACGGCCATTCCTATGACACCGCCGCACGCGAGCTCGGGGCGCGGGCGACGCGGGAGCGCAAGCAGGGCACGTGAGCGCGTGGACCCTGCCCTCTCCGTCGGACTGGCCGCTGCTGCGTCAGCTGCGGGCCACGACCGGCTCGGGCGTGGGGAGGCGGTCGAGTCACTGCGGTCGGCGACTCTCCGAGCCCGAACCGCCGACGCCGACCGGAGCGCTGATGGAGCAGCGGCTCGGGCTGGTGGCCCAGACGCTGCACACCGGCACGGCCGGCAAGCGGATGCGCGCCGCCAAGGCACTGTCGGCGGCTGGCACCGTCGGCACGGCGACGCTCGCTCGCCGCAGCCGCGTCGGCGCTGCGCTCAGGGGCGCAGCACTACTCGCCGGATCCGGGCTGACGCGGTTCGGCGTGTTCGCCGCGGGGATGCAGTCTGCGCGGGATCCGAAGTACGCAGTCGGGCCCCAGCGGCAGCGGCTGAACGAGTCAGGCCTGCGCGGCGGAGCGGCCTGAGCGCTCGAGCAGCTGCGGCTCGTGTGGGTGTGGGTGTGGGGTGTGGGGCCTTGGCCTCATGGCGTGGTCAACTGGGAGGGACGGGAACGAGCCAATGCGTCCGGACGGCGCCGGCCGGTGTCGCGCTCGGGTGGATACGACCTTGTCGCTTCACCCGGCGCCTGATCCCCCCGGGGAGCCGAACTTCGCACCAAATCGCAGCCATTGGTCGGGATCTGGGTTCCTTCTTCGCGCTCACCGCGAACTTCGCACCGAACCCACGGGTGCTCTGGCAATTCTGGTGCTTTGTTCGGGCCCCACGACGTGCCGACGCGCCGGGGGGCAGCCACGTCCCTGCTGCGAACAGCCATATCGCTACAACCGAGGCCGTCCGCCTGTCCAATGCCCCGCAATGGCAAGTCGCTCGCTATCCCTTTTCGACGCGCGTTCATGGCGGTCGCGTCGCGACCCGCATCGCGTGACGAGCTCTACAGGTCGCGCAACTCCTCGATCGCCGGCCTGCGCAGAGCTCGCAATGTGATCAGCCCAGCCGCGAGCACGGTGGCCAGCACCGCGACTGCGACGCCGGCCAGGTAGAGCCACGGGATGGTGAGGAAGTCCGGTGGTGGATCGAACACCCCGGTGAGCACGTCGACGAGCGTCTTCGAGAGCAGCGTGGCGATCGCGGCACCGAGGATCAGTCCGCCCCCGGTGACGAAGATCGACTCGCCCCACACGAATCCGCCGAGTTGCCGGCGCTTCGCCCCCAGCGCGCTGGCGATGGCGAACGTCCGCCGGCGCTCCTGGAAGCCAAGGCCAAGCGCGAGCCCCGTCGCGGCGGCCGCGAGCACCAGCGCGAACGCGAGCTCGATCTGGGTCAGACCGGACAGCTCGACCGCGGTCAGGTTCGAGCCGATCACGTGACGCTGGTTCTGGATGTCGCTGACCAGCGCGCTTGCCCCCAGCACGCCTGAGATCCGTTTGGACACGGCTCCGGGACTGGTCCCGTCGGTCTGCACGAGGAAGCTTCCGACTGCGTCGGACCCAGTGCGAGCAGCGACGTATGCCTGGTTGGCGACGAAGAATGAGTCCTTCGGCGCCGTTGGGAACTCCTTGGCGATCCCCTCGTAACGAAACGGAACCGTGGTCAGTTGCTTGGTGGCCCCGTTTTGCAGGCGGAGGTTGATCCGATCCCCGGGGTGGAGCTGGTAATCCTTGACCGTCTCCTGGCTGACCAGGATCGCGTCAGGCTGGCGGGCGAGGATCTTCATCAGATCCGCTGCGGTTCCGCCCGCGAACCAACCGTTCTGGAGTTTTCCCTGATCGGTGATGGTCTGGGGCCTGACCCCATAGAGGTCCTGCAGGTCGGCGCCGATGTAGGCGAAGCGGTGCTGCAGCGGCTCAACCGATCCGACCCCCGGAATCTTCTTCAGCTGGGTGATCCCCTGCTGCGCGCCGACACTGATGCCGGGCGACTCCGTGACCGTCACGTCCGCGCCGTTGGAGAGGCGGGCGTCGACTTCGGCCTGAGCCTGGTAGGTCGAGTTGAACACCGACGTCGAGCCGGCGAAGGCAGCGGTGAGCGCCACCAGAGCCACGGCGCGAGCGAGCAGGCGGCGCTGGCGGCTCATGGTCGCGGACACCGTCGGGGCCAGCTCACCGGCCAGCGGCCTGAGCGCCCCGGTCAGCGGCTTGCGTCCGCGGGTGAGCACCCAATCAGCGATCCGGTAGCCGAGCAGCCCCAATCCGATCCAGCCCAGCACCGGCGCGAGCAGCGCGTACCAGTTGACCGAGACCTGGGCCACGCCCTCCGGCGCGAGCACGAGCTGGTAGCCGCCCTGGGACGCCTGCCAGTAGACGAAGCCGGCAATTGCCAGAGCGATGAAATCAAGGCCGTAGCGGGCCCACAGCGGACCCCGTTCGGTGCGACCGATCTGTTTCCGCTGACCGGCCACGGTCAGTGACCGGGCGTCACGTAGGGCGGGCAAGGCGATCGAGATGGCGGCGATCACCAGGCCGACGAGGGCGGCGCCCACCGCCCAGAGAATCGCTGAGACGGCGCCGGCGCCGAACGACGCCGTACCGAAGCTGCTCTTCCCGATCAGGAGCGCGGCCCCGAGTCCTACGGCGACGCCGAGGATGCCCGCGAACAGCGTTTCGGCCATCGCGATGCGGACGAGCGTCCGGGTCGAGGCACCGCGCGTGCGCAGCAGCGCCGCGTCCCGCCGGCGGCGGTCGGCGCCGGCCGAGGCGATCAGCGCGGTGACCAGGCCGGCCAGGATCGCTCCTGGCACGCCCAGGAAGAGGAACAGGATCTGGGCATAGAGCGCGTCCTTGCGCGCAGTGTCGAGCGCGGCGCCGAGGTTATCGCCGACCAGACCGCCGCCGGTCAGACGGCTCTCGAGGTTGTGCGCTCGGGCCGCGACGTCGTCGAAGGCGGCGCTCGGACTGCTGGCCAGTGCATGCGACAGGGTCGTGTGGATCTGCGTGCTGATCAGCTCGGGGCGCTTGGCGATGACTGGAGCCTCTATCCGGGCGAACTCACTCTGCGGCAGCAGGATCACGTTGTCCGGCGGCGCAGACAGCTGCGCTCCCGGAGGCGCTCCGACCTTCTGGAACAGCGAGTCCGAATAGGGCAGATCGACGACGCCGCCGACGGTGACGTGCGCGGACTTGCCCCCGGGGAGGCCGACCGTGACGGTGTCCCCCGGAGCGACGTGCAGATTCGAGGCCGTCTGCTGGGCGACCATGACCCCGCCCAGACTGCCCGTGAGCAGCCGCAGCTCGCCGGGAAACGCGCTGGAGTAGCCGGGCGGCAGCCCGAGCACGCGCGCCGCGCCGGTGGTCTGGGTTGAGCCGCGGGTCGTCGCGGTCAGACTCGGAGAGCTGGTGAACTGGACAGGCAGCGCCTGCCGGACGCCGGGATAAGAGCCGACCGTGGCCAGCAGCGTGGCCGGGCTGGCACCGGGCTGCGCTTCGACCTGCCAGTCAACCGCCACGCGCGCAATCGCGCGCTGGGTCATTTTGGCGTTCGTCGAGGACAGGAACGTCCCAATCGAAGCGATCAGGGCGACGCCGACAGCCACCCCGAGGGCGGTCGCGATGACGCGGGTCGGCCGGTGCGCGAGCAGGCCGCGTAGCCAGTTCAGTGCGACCATGCCGTCTCCCTCGTATCGGTCTGGATCTCGCCGCTGTGCATCCCCCAGCGCTCGGGAAGCCGTGCGGCGACGGTCTGGTCGTGGGTTGAGATCACGAGCGCCGAGCCCGCGTGCTCACTCGCGGCGAGCAGGACGTCAACGACTGCCGCTCCGCTGGTCCGGTCGAGCTGGCCGGTGGGCTCATCGGCGAGGATCAGGCTTGGCTCGCCGGCAAGTGCGCGAGCCACCGCCACGCGTTGGGCCTGGCCGCCGGAGATCTCCTCGGGAAGCTTGTCAGCGAGCTCCTCCAGACCGAGGGTGCGCAGCGCGCTGCGCGCAACCTCCCGGCCGTCGGCGTCGGTCATTCCCCCGATCACGAGCGGTAGCGAAACGTTCTCGAGCACGGTGAGCGGGGGCAGCAGGCTGGGACCCTGGAAGACGACGGCGACCCGACCGGGGCGGAGCTCGTCCCGGGTTCCGATCGCTGGCCAACTGACGGTCCCGACGGTCGGATCGTCAAGCCCGGCCATCAGGTGCAGGAGCGTGGACTTCCCCGAGCCGGACGGACCGACCAGGGCGATCCGCTGTCCAGCGAACACCTCGCAGTCGGTGGCCTGCAGGGCCACGGTGGCGGTGGCACCCTCGCCGTAGGTACGGGCGGCACCCTCGCAGCGGACCAGTGGCAGTCCTTCGTTCATGACTGCACCCTCCCGTCGAGTAGGCGTATTTCACGGTCTGTGGTCGCGGCCACCTCGGGGCTGTGGGTCACGATCAGCACCCCGGCGCCGGCTCCCGCGCGCTCACGGAGTAGATCGAGCACTCGCTTCGCGGTGACGGAGTCGAGCTCGCCGGTCGGCTCGTCGGCCAGGATCACGGGCGGATCGTTGGCCAGCGCAACCGCCAGACCAGCGCGGGCGAGCTCACCGCCGGAGAGCTGCGAGGGGCGGGCGGAGGCCCGGTGCTCGATGCCGCAGCGTTCCATCACCTGGCTGCGCCATTCAGGCCCCGATGAGCCGTCGCTCATCTGCTGGGCCAGCGCGATGTTGTCGGCCACGGAAAGATGGCCGACCAGGTTCGCCTGCTGGAACAGCATCCCGATCCGCGCTCCGCGAATCCGGGCCCGCTCCTCCTCGGGGCGACGTGAGATGCGCGTGCCGTCGATGCTCACGCTGCCTCCGTCGGGCTCGTCAAGGCCGGCCAGACAGGCGAGCAGCGTGGACTTGCCGGAGCCTGAGGGCCCGGTGACCGCGATCAGCTCTCCGGATTGAACCTCAAGCGAGACTCCTTGCAGCGCGAGCGTCTCGTCGTCGCCGGCGTGAAAGAAGCGGTAGAGGCTGTGCGCCTCGAGCACGGCGCTCATCGCGTGAACCTGAGCGAGCTGGTGACCTTCCGCCACGGATCGACGTTGTCCGATCCATTGGGCGAGGAGAGCAGCAGCACGACCTCTTTGCCCTTGTGGGAGAAGTCATAGCGCTCGAAGGCCAGCGTGCCGACCTTGCCGGTGACCGCGTCTGGCTGCGAGTCACCGAGGTAGGTGATGCGAACGGCCGGTCCGGCCGGCCGCGACACGGTGCTGATCGTCTGCAGCTTGAATCCCTTGGTTGCGGCGGCGATCTTTGGCACCTCAGCGCTCTTGGCCGAGGCGGGCGTGACCGAGCCGCCCGCTGGAAGGGTGAACACCTGGACCTCGTTCAGCTTGTCGGTGAACTTGACCGCGCCCGCGGCATTCGAGCGGGACCAGCCTTCAGGAACGCTTACGTTCAGCCCTAGTCCAGACGCGGCGTAGGGCACGTACGCGACCGTGTCGGGGATGTCACCAGGCGGCAGTGTCTCGCGCTGGTTCGGGTTGACCCCACTGGTCGACGAGCTCGTAGTCGTCGCGCTCGCCCCGGTCGTGGCGCCGGATCCTCCGGCACTGGAGCTCGAAGACGAGCCGCAGCCCGCGACGGTCATCGCGATCGCCACGGTGATCAGGGCAGGGAGCTTGAGCATGGGGCCTCCGTCGAGTCGTTGGCTCATCGTTCGCAAGCTAGGCAGTCCCCGGTAACGCGCGGGTGCGCGCAGGTCAGCGCCAGGTCAAAACCGAAGCCCGCGCTACGGTCCGCGCATGGATGAGCAGACGATCCTGGTCGTGGAGGACGACGACGCGATCGCCGCCGGGTTGATCCGCGTGCTGGAAGGACAGGGCTACATCGTCCGCCGACTCGCCCGCGGGTCGGGCGCTGTGCGCGCGGCCGGGCCGCAGGTCGGGCTGGTGATCCTGGACCTCGGGCTTCCCGATGTCGACGGGATGGACGTCTGCCGTCGGCTGCGAGCGGCCCGACCCGACCTGGCGATCCTCATCCTGACCGCGCGCGACCACGAACTCGACATCGTCGCCGGCCTCGATGCCGGCGCGGACGACTATCTGGTCAAGCCGTTCCGGCTCTCCGAGCTGCTCGCGCGGATTCGCTCGCATCTGCGACGCGCCTCGGCCCTGGAGTCCGCCGATGACCTGCCACTGGAGCTCGGGGAGCTCCGTATCGAGAGGTCGGCTCGGCGCGTCTGGCTGGGCGATCGGGAACTTCCGATGCGCCCGAAGGAGTTCGACCTGCTGACCCTGTTCGCGACGAACCCCGGCGTTGCGCTGACGCGCGCTCGGATCATGGAGTCGGTGTGGGAGACCAGCTGGCTCGGATCGACTAAAACCCTGGACACGCACGTGCTGTCGCTGCGCAACAAGCTCGGGCCCGACGCGATCGCGACACTGCGCGGCGTCGGCTACCGCTTCGATTTGAGATGAAGCGCCGGCTCGTCCTCGCCATCACTGCCGTCGCCGGCGGCGCGGTGCTGCTGTTCGCTCTGCCTCTCGCCGTAGTGCTGGAGCGCAGCTACCGCGATGAGGAACTCCTGCGCCTACAGCGCGACACCGATGCGGCGACCCGCGGAATTGATCTGAGCCACGGCCGGCGGGACCAGCTCGAGCTCCCGCGGTTCACCGGCGAGATCGGTATCTACTCGAATGCCGGCTCCCGGATCGCCGGGTCCGGACCGCCCGTCGCCGACCAGCCCACCCGCAACGCCCTCCGCGCCCGGCAGCCGATCCGGACCGCGCCAGACCGGGAGCTCGTGGTGGCGGTGCCGCTGCTGAGCGGCGAGCTCATCACGGGTGCGGTCCGCGGGCAGCGAAGCCAACGCGCCGTGACACGACGGGCCCACCGCGCGTGGCTCGCTCTGGCCGGACTGGGCGCGGGCGTGATCGCGCTGGCCGTACTCGCGGCGCTGATGCTGGGACGGCGTCTGGCGAGGCCGCTGGAACGATTGGCCGCTGCCGCCCGCCGGGTCGGCGAGGGCGATTTTGCCGCTCGCGCGGAACCCACCGCGATCAGGGAGATCGACGATGTCGGCACGGCTCTGAACAGCAGCTCGCGCCGCGTCGACGAGCTCGTCAGCCGCGAGCGGACGTTCAGCGCAGACGCGTCGCACCAGCTGCGCACGCCGCTGGCCGCCCTGCGCCTCGAGCTCGAGACCGCGGCGCTCGCGTCGGGTGAGCGCCAGGCGGAGCTGACGGCGGCGTTGGCTCAGGTCGACCGCCTCCAGACCACGATCGAGACCCTGCTGGCCGCGTCACGCGGCACGACAGCCGGCGAGCAGACGACCGATCTAAGGCGTGCCGTCAGGGAGCTCGAGGAGCGCTGGCATGGCTCCCTGGCCAAGGATGGACGCCCGCTCCATGTTGTCGTCGAGGATGATCCGGCCGTCGCGGCGATCTCGCCGACCGTGCTCGGGGAGATCGTCGAGGTCCTGGTTCAGAACGCTTACGTTCACGGACGGGGAGCGGTGAGCGTCGTCGTCCGGCGTACCGGCGATGCGCTCGCCCTCGAGGTCAGCGACCAGGGCCGGGGCTTCCCGTCGGACAGCGAAGAGGCGTTCCGGCGCGGGAGCGGCCAGGGTCACGGAATCGGGCTGGCCCTCGCGCGGTCGCTCGCTCACGCCGAGGGTGCACGCCTGCAGATCACCAGCCCTGGGCCACGACCGACGGTCTCGTTGCTGGTAGCCCCGGCTCAGCCTCCGCCGGCGGCGGCCTAGCCGTCTCCGCCCGTGTCAGTGATCGCCCGCGGTCGGGAGCCCGCTCAAGCGCGTGTCGCACCTAGAGCGCTGGACCGACTGCTTGCCTCAGCGCGGCCGGTGGCTGGTGATCTCCACGGCCTCCTGGAAGGTGGGACGGTTGATCCAGGGCAGCAGTGGCTGGGATACCACGCCCACGGCCCGGAAGGCGACGGAGTCAAAGCACTCCTGGTTGTTCGGCCGCCCGGCATCGGCGCAGGTCGCATCGGCGTACAGCTGCTGCGGGGTCTTGTCGATCGCCGCGGACAAGGTTGAGAGCAGCATCGCGCGGCACGCCGTGAGCGAGCCGTTGCCGCAGTAGACGCGGGAGTAGGCACCGCGCACGGAGGGGGGGCGCAGCGGACGGGGTCTGATCGAGCCGGTCGGTCGGTGCGCGTGGTGCCTATGTCCGCTGCGTCTCTTCTTGGGGGCGCTGCGGCACACGTGGGCGCGCCGGTGCCGGCGCTGGAGGGCCTTGGGAACGGGAACCGGGCGACAGCTTCGCGCGGTTCCCCGCGCGAGCAGATCTCGCATGTCCTTCTGCACGAAGCTGTACCAGCCGTTGTCATACGCTGAGCCCAGATGCTGCCCGCCGTTGTTGGGGTCGTTATCGATCGTCACCTGTCCGGCCAGAAGGTGGTAGGCATCCGGCCCCAGGACCGGCTGGAACTCCCCCTTGACCAGAAGCGGCCACCAGGCATCCAGGATCCGAATCGCGTCGGCGTGCTGGTAGCTGCCGCTGCGATTGGGGTCGAGACGGTGAGCGCCGTCATGGCTCCAGGACCGCAGCTCCGCGATCGCCCTGGCCAAGCGCGGGTCGGTGAGGCGCCGCGTAGCGATCACCTTGAGAATCCAGGGCAGCACCTTGTCGGCGCGCAGATCAACGGTTCCCGCGTCCTCCATCGCGGAGATCAGCTGCGCCAGCGTCAACTTGTGTCCGCCCCGGAGGGAGGCCGTGATGCGATCATCGAGCAGCTGCGAGCGATAGAGCGACCCGTAGACGCCGTCGATCGCCCGGTAGCCTCGTGCCTCCTTGTTGTTCCAGCTGGTGATGTAGGCCTGGTCAATGACCTGCGGATGCTGTGCAAACGGCGTGTACTGCGCGGTGTTGGTGGCGGGATCGAAGCCCTTCCATTCGTACTTCGACGGAGTCGGCAACAGCCCGTCGGTGTTCGGGTTCCGAACTGGGTTGGCGCCTGAGTTGAAGTAGCCGATATTGCGATCGTCGGCATAGAGCCAGTTGAACGTGTAGCCGATCTTGTTGGCGGCTTGTTGGAAGCTGTGCACGTCATGGACTGAGCCGGGGTCGTTGAACTCCTTGAACCCCAGCGCCGAGTCGATCTCGTGCATGAACGTCGCGCGCTGGAGCGTGAACGCCACGGGCCGGCCGCGCACTGTGGCCCGCGCGATCACGATTCCGCTTGCGGTGCGCTGAGCGACGAGCGTTTCCGAGCCCGGCGCGGTCTGGTCTGCCGCATTCGGGAGCCAGGTGTTGGTGCGCGTGACTGTGACCATCGGCGTGCACCGTCCGTTGAGCACATAGGCGTCCGAACTCCTGCTCGCCGGCGAGCCGTCGGCATTGCACAGCGGCACCGCGAATATGTCCGTGACTCCCTGATCGGCAGATGTCGCGCTCCACGCATAGTCCTGACCGTGTCCGAGCTCGACGTACATGCTCGCGCCGGTCACGGCCGCCCCGGCGGCGTCGATGCCAGGCCCATGAAGATCCTCCTGCATCAGCACCTGTGGCGCGAAGTACCCGACCTGTGGGCCCATCACCGCGATCGGGTGACCGGATGCGGTATGGGCCGCTGAGACCAGGAGGGCATTCGACATGCCAAGGGGGAAGGCACGTTTGAGCGAGTTGACACCGAAGATCCCCTTCGAACTGTGCCGATCGCTGGCGGACACGCGGTCTCTCGCTCCCCTGCCGACAGCCCTGATCCGCGTCGGCTCGCTCGCCAGAGACCCCGCGTCCGGGAGCGCGACGGCGTCGGCCGCCGGGTGAGCCGGGGGGGCCTGGTAGGGAAAATTCCCCGTGTGCGCAGTCAGCGGCGCTTCGGGGTCCTCGGGATTTCGAAAGTCCAGGTACGCGCGCCCCCCTGCACTGGATCCAAAGCGCCGCTGCATCGCCTGGAGAATCTTCGCCCACGAGAGCTGGTCGCCGCCGCCGTTGCCGAGGATCCCGCCGATCACGTCGGCGACGGAGACAACGTCGGCCGCCGTCCACGGCTCGGGACCCGTCGGGTGTCCGAGCGCGGCGTACTCGCCCGGCATCAGCAACGGGTTGAGCTTGGCGTCGTTGATGTACTGGTTGATGCCGGCGACATAACCATTTAGGTCGTTTTCAACCTGCTGGCCCTCGGCGCCGTACTCCCGGGGCAGCGCCGTGACTTGGCTGGCGAGCTCCTGGTCGGTGTAGGGGTCGATTCGGAAGGTGCTCTCGTCCATGCCGATATTGCCACCGCCGGCGAACGAGGACAACTGCGACCGGCCCGTGTGGCGAAGCACATCCATGAAGAACAACCGGTCCTGCGCCGCGGCATAACCCGCGCCGAACATCGTCCCCGCACGGGTATCGCCGTATACGTGGGGGATCCCGAAGCGGGTATCGCGGATGATCGTGACGCCGGGGTTGGCGAATGTGACCGTCCGGGTGCTGTCGAGCTGCCCGGGCTTCACGCCGAACGTCGCGTCGGTGAAGTACTGCGGGATCTGAGCGTCGGTCAAACCCGGTGCTGCGTAGACCAGGTTGCTGTACATCGCGCTCTGATCGTCGTTGTGGGGGGGCTTGACCTTGTGGTCGAGCTCATAGGCACTGAGCTGCAGGAAGTTGACGAGCCCATTGGTTCCGGGCGGCATGACGCTGTACCAGAGGCCACCGTAGTTGTGCGCCCCGTAGGGTGTCACCGTCGCCGCTCGGGCGAGGCTGCCGCTCAGTAACCCACCCCAAACCGCGAGCACGGCGGCGAGCGCTGCCAACCTTCTGAAGCGAGCGCCTTCCAAGTGACTCGTGCTTGGGCTAGGCCCGTGAGTCGTGACCGCGATCACCGCCCCGGCCGCCGGGATTGTGCCGGGAGGGTTTCTTCGTGGCCTTTTTCACTGGATGGGAAGCATGCGGGCGGCACCATGGGTTGGCGGGGACGCCCGCGCAGGGGTGCGGCATCGATCCCAGCCCGGAGGGCAACGGATGCATCACGACTGCCGTACGACGCGGATAGGTTCCCCCGAGCGCACATGCCGTCGGGCCGTCGATTGGACCAATCGCGGCTCCTGAGTCACACAGCACCTGAGCCATAAATGGTAGGTTTCCATTCGGAGGTACGTTGCCTCCGCAGGTCGGCTTGGACGCCTGGAGCCCTGACGGCGAGCTCGTCACAGGTCCGCCGCCGAGCTCAGTGTTGCCACGAAAGCAGTCTGACGGACCCGGCTCGAGCGTCAGCTCGGCGATGTCGCCGTTGGTCGGGTTGCCATAGCTGCCGTTGTGGCCGAACACGTTGTCGACCAGCGCGTTGCCGGACCCGTCATAGAGACATGCCGCTCCCGACTGCGTGCCACCCGTGCACGGGGGCCCGTTGTCCGGATAGGGGACGAAGATGAACCCCCACGCATTGTTGTTGACAAAGCGGTTGTGCATGACCGTGTCATTGCGCCCGCCGGAGATCGACATCCCCGTGCCCACCGGTCCCTGCGCGGCAGACCCGAGGGCAGGCACGTTGGGGTTGTTGTTGTCATGGACGAAGTTGTCCATGAAGACCCAGCAGGAATGGGTATGGGTGATCGGGCTGATGCCGTTGTTTGGACACCCACCGTTCTGTGGCGGGGGGTTGTCGCCGTTCTGGCTGTTGGTGTCAAACCCGTCCTTGTTCTGGTCGAACTCCGAGTTCTTGACCACGAGCTGCCCGCCCGAATTAGAACCCGAGTAGCCGAGCGCGCTGAACTCGCCGTGGGCATGGTTGACCGTCTGGTTGCAGATCTGCCGGCAGGCGCCGATGTAGTAACCAGAGTCGTTGAAGTTGCTCGCGTAGGTCTGGTCCCAGGTACCGCCGCTCCAGTTGCTTGAAAAGATCCCGTACTGGGCCGCGGAGGACGGATCGCCGTTGTCGTAATAGCTGCTGGTGGCGTTCAGGTAGGAACCTAAGAATCCATATCCCCCGACCTGCCCAGACCCGTCGCCACCGTTCCACCAGAACTCGTTGCCGGCGCTGCCGGAACCGCCGAGGAAATTGCACGCGGTCATGTTCTGAACCCAGACGTTGTCCGCCTTCCAGATGAGCACGCCATTGCGCCCGAGCGCCCCGCCCGAGCCCACACGGCCGAAGTCTTGATCGGCCTTCCTGGAACTGCACGTCGGCGCGCCCGGCCTGGTTCCGTCGAGCACCACCCGATTGCGATCCATGCCGCGCAGGCGGATGTTCGACTTTGCGATCACGATCCCGCCAGGCGTGGCGGCCGGCTGTGGTCCCGGATTACCGCGATGGTCGGCACGCTCGTGATAATCGCCGGGTCCGACGAGAATCCAGTCGCCTGGCCGCGCAGCGTCGATTGCCGCTTGAATCGAGGTGAACTGGCCGGCGATGCCCTTGTAGCGTCCGACGCGCAGCACGCGGGCGCTCACCCCGGCGGCAGCGACCAGCGCCACCACGAAAACCAATAGGGCAACAACTCCGAGTCGGCGCATTCAATGTCCTCTTCTCAGGTACCAGCCGAGGTAACCTACCGCCAAAGGCAGGACCGATGCGGCGGTTCACCAACCGCCTGGGTCGCTCTCAATCGGGCTGAGTGCGTGTGTGGTCCCGACCAGGCCGGTCTCCCGATGGGTGGGTCGGCACTCCTCCTTTGGTCCGCTGGCCGACTCTGCGGCTCGATCCCTCACCCGCTCGCACGCAACGTCACCAGGTCGATGCGTTTGACGCACGGCCCGCCTGGTGCTGTGATCAGCCGAAGGTAGCGCGGCGATGGCGCGGCGAGGAACAGGAGGCTTGACGCCCGTCCGGGCGCAACGGCAAGCCAGCGATCGGTGGCGCCTGGAAAGCCCCGACCGGAGTCGACATACAGTGGGAGTGAGGCGGCGCGTCGCGCCCTGTAGGCGACCACGAGGTAGTACGGGGGGCGTGCTCCCCGAAGTCGCCCCTTCGGTACCGGCAGCTCGATGCTCGCCGGCCACCGGGCTGACGCGCCGCACCGGCTGGCTACGCGCGGCCCAGGCCGACCGACTCGGGCCGACGCCGGCTCCCGGCCGCGTCGGTAGAGGACGAGCCGCGTGGCGATCGCGGCACGAACAACGGCGCCCATGCCGTCGATTGTGACAAGCGGCCCATCGAGCGGCCCGTCGACCCGCACCCGTGGGTCGTACAGGGGAGCTACCCAGGAGAGGCGGTTGTAGGGTGAAAACGGCTGCTCGATGATGAACCGCGGCACCACCGCGTCGGCGACCACGGGCCGCAGTCCGGCTCGCTCCAGCGACCCGAGCCCTGATTGCAGCTGCGTCTCCCAGGCCCGGCCTCTGTGCCCGGCCCAATCGCGCTGCAGCGCCCTTGCGCTGGTCACCGACGCGGCCACATAGGCCGCCAGCGCCAGCGCCAGCGCCGCGGCTTGGAGGCTAGGCCCCGAGGGCAGCCCGAGCCGCGTGGGTCCGGTGCGATCCGGCCTGAGGACACGTTCGCGGGAGAAGGCGAACGCGACCGTCAGCGGGGCCAGCCACGCGAAGTCCAGCAGGTAGCGGGAATCTCCGGCGGCCCCGATCCCGAACTGGGCGATGCGGGCGCGCGCGATCGCCAGCCCGGTCGCCAGGACGGCGACGATCAGCAGCAGCCATGCCCGCCAGGCGCTTCGTTTGCGCCTCACCGAAGCGGCAACCGCCACCAACACCGCGAGCTGCAGGCCGATCGCCAGCGCGGTCTGGCCGGCGGTCAGTCGAAGCGTCGCGGGAAAGGTCAGGCCGGCGGCGGCGGGCACGAGCGTCTGGACCCAGAGGATCCGGAAGTAGTGCGCGTACTGGCCGAGGGTGACGTTCCCGCGCGCCACACCACTACCCCCGCCGGCCGACACGAAGCCGACCCCCCACAGCAACACGACGAGCAGCAGCCCCGCCCAGACCATCCGCTCCATCCAGAAACGGCGCGCGAGCGCACGCGGACGCAGGTCCTCGGACAGCAGCAGCGCCTGGATCATCGCCAGGTAGAGGAGCATGAACAGCGGCTTCTCGTAGAACAGCAGGCCGCCGGCGAGGGCGCCCGCGCACACCGCAGCCCAACGCCATGACCGCTGCGCCTGAAAGCGCACGTATCCATACAGGCACAGCAGGTCGAGGAACGTGTTCGGAAGGTAGGCGAACCCGCCCGCGGCCCATTGCAGGGCTCGCACGAGGATGATCGAGAGCCCGAAGTACGCCGCGACCCAGAGCGGCACCCACGCGCTTGCGAACAGCAGCCTGGTGATCCGCTGCAGCAGGAAGATCGACCCGGCGAGCAGGACCAGCATGCCGGCCAACGCCCAGCGATAGTCGACCGGCATCAGCGTGTGCACGCCGGAGAACATCAAGTGGTAGCCGATCCCCCAGTGCTGGAAGAGCAGCGAGTCGAGCCAACCCCAGGTCAAGCCATTCCGCCCCGCCAGGACCATGAACAGGTTGTCGTCGTACACCCAGCCGCCGCCCCGGAGCAGGGCGTAGACAATCGCCACCTCGATCGCGATCAGCGCACCCAGCGCCACCCCCTCTGAGCCGGTAAGGGCAGACCGAGCCTCCGCCGACCGAAGCGCCGGACGGCGGTCCGTCACCCGAGACACCTGAGAGAGAGACAAGCGATCGTAGGTACCAGGACAAGGTGAAGGTTTCGTGAAGCACCGCCCCGATCAAGGGGCTTGATGTGGGCCGACTCGGATGGACTGTCCAGTCGCGCCGCTTTCTGTGCAGCAGGTTTCCGCACTGCGGGCAACGCTGCGGCGGGAGGGAGCGGTGCGGCAGCCATGAAGCATGAATACTGCAACCCGCTTAAATCCCGCCGGCCAGATTGCGAAAGAAAACAACTTGGAGGGTCGGAAACGAGGTAGGGTTTCCGTGACGGGCGTCTATAGCTCGCGTCACGCGTGGGGTTGGCTTATGTCAACAAAGCGTTGAGGCAGGTGTGCGGTGCGGACAGGGAGACGTAGGTTGAGGATGAGTGCCAGCGAGCTAACGGGCGGAACGCCGCGCCCTCGCGGTCATTGGGTCGTCCGGGAGATCGACCCCACCGTGGGCGCTGTAGTCGCTCAGATCCGATCCAATCACGCTGCCGGGCTGCCGGAGAGCAGATGGTGATACTCGCCAACCAGAACACCGGCTTCTACGTGGGAATCTTCCTCGCCTTCGTTGCCGTCGTCGCTGTGGTGGCGCTGGTGGCCGTGATCCTCACGTTCGCCTCGCGGATCGCCGGCCAGGCCCAGGTGGCGGCGGACGCTCTCGAGCACGTGCGTGAGACGACGGCTGTCCTGCCCGAGATCAAACAGACCAACCAGCACGCGCTGGCGATCCTCGAAGGCGCTCAGACCGCCAGGAAGGCGTTGACCGGATGAGGGTGCTCGCGTCAGCCGATACGAAGACCCTGTGGGAGGTTTCGCTCGGGATCGGGATCGTGGTGATCCTCGTGGTGATCGTGCTGATGACGCTGCTGCTGAGCTTCGTCAAGGACATCGAGTCCGAGGCCGTTGGCCTGGTTGCCGTCGGCGGCGAGCTCGGGCGAGACACCTCGGCGATACCCGGCCTGGTCACCACCGCGTCGGTGCTGGAGGACATAAAGGCCGAGGCACTAATCCACGCGGAGTACCTCGCCAGTCAGGTTGGGCCACCATGAGCAACACGTTGCTGGTGCTGCTCAGCGTCGTCGAGGCGGTGGTTTTGGTGGCGGTATTGGGCCTCGCGCTGGTCCAGATCCGCATCCGGCTGGAGAAGGTCGGGGGCGAGCTTACGGTGCTCGCCGAACTCGTCGACTCGGTCGAGGCGGACCTGCGGCTGATCGCTCCCACCGTGCCCCAGGTGAACGCCCCGCTGCGAGACATTGTCGATGCGCTGCCATCGATCGCCTCGATGGCAGAGACCTTGGCGGAGCGTGGATGATGCTGCTCTGGTGGCTCGGCAATCTCGTGTTGTTTGTGGTGATCCTGCCCATCGTGGTGCGACTGCTGCGAGATGTCGTGTCCGCAGCCACCCAGATCAAGGCCGTCGCCGACAAGCTCGCGGCGGGCGGTCCTGTGCTGGTCGCTCACGTCGACTCGGTGGGCGCGCTGGCGGAGACCCAGCAGCTCGTGCACGAGACCACCGCCGGACTCGCGCGGTACGGCGCCGCGCTCGATCGAATCCTGTAGGTGGATCGTGCCCGCCGCCGGTATCGTCACCGTCGTCCTGGTCGCCGTCGCGATCGTCGTGATCGCGTTGTTCTTGATCCGCATCGGCGCCGTTCTGCGCCAGATCAGCCTGAGTCTGCATGCCGTGGTCGGCGCTGTCGCGTCGATTCCCGATCGCACCGAGGCGATCGCGCCGATACTGACTTCGATCAACGATGACCTTGGCACCGCCCGTGGGGTCCTCGAGGGTCTGCTGGCGAAGAAGCTCGGGCCACCGGCTGAGCCTTCGCGGATCGTCCATCGAAGGGAGATCCAGCCGGAGATGACGCTCACTCCGGCATCCCCTCCCGGATCGGCGCCTGCTCCGGATCAAGCGCTCGCTCCCGAATCGCAGCTTCCTGCCCGACCAGACCCCCCCCAGTCTGAACAGCGCATCGTCTACCGGCGTGAGACACCGGCACCACAACCGGCCGCGCCCGAGTTCGGACCCGAAACCCCGTCGAGCTCTCCCGCGCCGGACAGCGACGAGCGCCCCGCGGTGATCCGCTATCGGCGTGGCGGCCAATGACTACAGTCCCAGTCGACGGTCCGCACTGAGTTCGCGCATGGCTACCAGACGTCAACCACGGGCGGGAGCCGTCCGCGTGCCGGATCCGATCAGGTCCGGAGGCACGAACGTGGCGCGGCCATTCGCGCTGATCGTCGGGATCGTCTATCTCGCGGTCGGCCTGATCGGCTTTGTCGTGACTGGCTTCAGCGGATTCGTCACGAGCCATGGTCACCTGCTGCTCGGGTTCGAGCTGAACATATTCCACAACCTCGTCCACATCGTGATCGGAGCTGGCTTCATTGTCGCCTCGCGCCTGTCCGACTCCGCGATCACCCAGGGCATCTTGATCGGTGGCGGTCTCATCTACCTGGCTGCTGCCCTGCTCGGTGTTCTCAACAAGCTTCCGATCCTGGCCATCAACGGCAGCTTGGCCCCCGACAACTTTCTGCACCTCTTCTCAGGCGCAGCGGCGGTGCTGTTCGGGCTGCTGGGCGCAAGACAGCAGTCGGAGGCCGAGCGGAACCCGGTCTGAGCGCGCGGTGAAAGCAGATCTCAGCCGGGCAGATGTACACGGGGCAGGGGCTCAGGACCGCGGCGGCTTGCCGCCTCCACCCCGATGGCTGGGGCCAGCTGGCGTTCTGGTGTTGCTGCTCGCCGTCGCCGCGTGGCTGATTGGCCAGCAGCTCACGTCCTCGTCGGCGTCGCAGCCCGCCGCCAAGCCCATCACGGCCCGGCAGCCTGCGCTCGCGCGGTTCCAAGACCCCGGCGGGGCGTTCTCGGGCAGTTATCCGTCGAGCTGGCACCGGCTTCAGTCGCGCGACCCCGCGGTTCTCGTCCTCGCCGCCGGCAGTGACGGCGCATCTCTGCTGGTGCGAAGGACCCCAATCGGTGCCCAGGTGAGCGCCGCCGACCTCGTCAAGGCGAGGAGGCTCACCGACCGCGTCGTCGACAGCGGCAAGAACGTCACGTGGCTACGCCAGCCCCAGCAGGTGACGCTCGGCGGCCTGCCCGGCTACCTCTACCTGTACACCTTCGATGATCCCAGCACGAGTCAGCGGGGAGCGCACGCCCACTACTTCCTGTTTCAGGGCGCAACCATGATCACAGTCGTGTTCCAGGCGCTGCCGGCGGATCGCATCGCCTCGCTGGCTCCACTCTTTGACCGGATCGCCAGCACGTTCCGCGCGGTCCGGACCTGAGGAGTCTCGCCAGCCGCGCCCGGGGCGGCCGGTGCTGCGGCGAGCAGCGCTACTTGCCGCAGCTCTGGCTTGGACCCAGGAAGTTGATGAGCTTGGAGCAGTCGATCGAGTTGGCGTGCCCGAGGATCGTGGCGCTGTTGATCGCGGTTCCGACCCCGGCGAGGATGCTGGCGAAGTCGCTCTTGAGCGCGCGCGCCAGGGCGATCACCACGTCGGCCCGATTATTGATCCCCCTCACGCCGACGCGGATAGATTGGGCGGTAGAGCTGACCTTCCCAAGGTTGGTGGAGATCCGTGGCACCAAGGCGTTGATCGAGTTGTCGCTCGCCCCGACTGTGCCCACAACATCCCTGATCGTTGTCACCCGGCCGTTGATCGAGGCCACTCTGCCACCGACCGAGGCGACGGAGCCGCCGATCGACTGGACACTCGCGTTGATCGAGTTGACGTTTGCGTTGATCGCGTTGGCGTTTGCGTTGATCGCGTGGACAGTGTGGTTGATCGCCTGAGCGTTGGCGTTGATGGAGTTGACCACGCCGTTGATCGAGGTGGCGGTGGTCAAGATCGAGCTCACATTGGAGTTGATCTGCCCGGCCGCGGATACGACCTGGGTGAGCTGTCCCGACAAGTGCCGCGCCGCGAGGCTGATCTTCGCCGAGATCCGGCCCGTGCGGGCGGCGAGGCTCACGAATGCCAGATTCTTGTCGATCGGATCCACCTGGCCGTTTACCAGCTTGACGCGGTCGTTGATCTGGCGCGTGTTGATCAGCGTCCCGGTCAGCATGAGGACCGCCGCCAGCGCCCACGCGATCACGCCCACCAGGATCACGCCGGCTAGCCCGGCCCCAAGACCGATTTTGCCTTTCTCTCTCATTGTCGCTCGCCCGTCACGGACAGGGAGCTGACCCGTTCACCAAAGTGGGCAATGTCAGTGTGTTGAGGACCGGGGCTCTGCAGATGCTCAGCAGGTGCCGGTTGACCTGCACGAGGCCGCCGAAGATCGAGGTGGCGTCGCCCAGCACTGGTCCCAGGCCGTTGGGGTTGGTGCCGGGACCGGCCAGACTGTTGTCGAAGCCGGGCCGGCTGAAGGAGCCTCCATTGGCGAACCGGACCCGTCGCCAGATCGCCTGTGTGCCGTTGGTTCTGACGAACTCGGCGAGGTTCAGCGTACGGTTGATGGTTCCCGCCTGGCTGCGGACGGTGACGAGCGTTCGCGCGGTAGGCGCCAGCGAGTTGGAGATCGTGACCAGCTTGCCCGAGGTATCCACGAGCGAGGGGGCGATGCCAGCGAGCGTCCCGGAGGTACCGACCAGCGAGTTGGAGATCGTGCCAAGTGTCCCGGAGGTGTTGGTCAGCGAGCCCGAGGTACTCACCAGTGAGCTCGAGGTGTCCCCTAGCGAGCCCGAGGTGTTCACCAGCGATCCGGCGGTGCTCACCAGCGACCCCTGCACCTGACCGAGCCCGCCCTGGACTGAGCTCAGCGCACTCACGATCTGGTCGGCCTGATGGGTGATCGGCTTGAGCGCGCCATCGATGCTGGTCAGGTTCTTGTTGATCGCCTGGATGTCGGCCGGAAGCGGATGGGCTTCCGACTGGATCCCGCTGACCGCCGCATTGGCCTCGAACAGGCCTTTGTCGATCGACTTCAGGTTGCTGACGATCCCGAGCAGGAAGCCGACGACCACGACCACCACCAAGGTCAGGACCGTGATCCAGATCCACAGCCACCTGACGAACGTAGGATGCGTGGGCCCCCCCCGGGCCGATGCCATGGATCGCCTGGCGGATATCGTTCCTGCCTCCATGTCAACCCCTATCGGCCGAGGAGTGAATTGACGACTTGCAGCACTCCCCCAAGCGTTTGGCTCAGGGGGCTCTGCCTTGGCGGCTGACCCGGTGCCAGCTGCGCCCCCGGGGTGGCCGACGGTGGACCCGGAACGCCGCTCGGCGCGTTAGCGGGATCCCGCACCGATGCGGGCTGACGCGAAAGCTGACTCAGCTTGCTGAACCCCCGCAGCTGCAATGGCGTCGGCGCAGAATCTGCGACGGCGCGGCGGCCTTGACACTGAGAAAAGTTCCCTCCCGGACCGGCGACCTTTTGATCGATGCAGGCGGCGTTGGCCAACGCTGCGACCGCCTGACCGAGGATGTTGCCCGTGTCGCCCTTGATGCTCTTGGCGACCCGGATCGTCACGTCCAGGTTGGTGTTGATCAGGTTGACGTCGGTGTTGATACGCCGCGCCACGTTCACGATCGAACCGGCCTCGCCGTTGATGCCCGCGGCGCTGGACCTGATGCTCAGCGCGCTCGTCGTGATCGAGCCCGCGCTGGCGTTGACGCTGCCGGCGCTCGAATTTATCGAGCCGGCGCTGGCGCTGATGGCACCCGCGCTCGAGTTGATGGCGCCCGCGGTCGTGTTGATGTTGCCGGCTTCGCCATTGATGCTGTGCGCCGTCGAGTTGATACTTACCGCGGAGGAGTTGATGTTCGTGGCACTGGAGAGGATCGACCCCGCGCTCGCGTTGATCGAGCCCGCCTCCCCATTGATCCCGCTCGCAAGGCTGACGATCGAGCCCAGCTGCCCCTGCAGCGGCTGCGCCGAGCGGAGGATCGAGACCGCCAGCGCGTTGGTCCGGCGAAGCTGAATCACGGAGTCGGTCGAAGCGTTGATGCCCCGGCCGCTCGTCGCGATGTTCTGAGCCTTGTCGTTGATCCGCTGCGCGGTGATGACCGTCTGCGCGAGTAGCACCGACGCAATTGCGACCACTGCTAGAACTGCAACGAGCACGACAATGCTCGAGACCGTGAACCGCCTCAATCCCGCTCCTCCCCCCAGGCCAGCCCATGGCATGACACTGGTTTTGCCGAAATCAGTATATACGCAGTGTTCGCCCCGCACAACCCGTGCTGATCGCTGGGATGGGGGGCGCTACGGCCAGTTGCTCGAGGTGCCCGGAGGGGAGCGGACGCCAGGGTGGGCACTGAAACTCTCCACCGCCTGCTCGCTCGCTCGTCGCTGAACGAACCCTTTCTGACCGGGAGAAAAACCGCATGAGAGCGATCGCCAGATAGTGCTACCGACACCGCGTCCTCGTCGGCTGCTTGCTCGCGGTCCTCATCACCAACGCGGTCGAATCCGGCGTGGGCAGCGCCTACTCGGATAGCTTCAAGCTTCCCCCACACCGACAGCTTCGACGCGATCAGGCTGCTCCAGCGAGTGGCTCCCCAGGCCGCGGGCGACACCGAACAGGTAGCGATTTGGGCCCGCCCCGGCAAGGTCAGCGACCCGGCGGTACGCACGCGCGCCGGCGCTGTTCGCGGCCCCGGGGCCGCGTGGCACAGGTGAGCGGCGTGGCAATCCAAGCGAGGCGGCCGGGTTGGCCCAGGATCGGCCCAGGTGGCCCCGAGTACAACGGTGGCCTTCGCCAACAGTGACCTTCGACGTGGCACCCAACGTGATCGGCTGCTCCCGGTTCCGGGAGGCTGGTGCTGAGGCTCTGAGCTTCTGAAGCGCGGCGTCGAACGTCCACATTAGACGTGATTGTCTGCTCAATTGGGCCCGTAAACGCCATTTGGGCGAGTTCGGGCCCAATAAACGTCATCTAGAAGAGGCGCGGCCTGATCGCAAAATTCTCCATTTACGGGGAACTCCGGTGATGGCGAGACCCGGACTCGAACCGGGGACACCACGATTTTCAGTAGCGAGAGCAAACCGGCTCAGAAAGCCGTATTTGCAGGGCTTTTATGGTTCGCTGCGGTCCCGCGGGAGAGGGGTCGGATTGTTGGATTTTGCGGTCGTGTACCGGGGGTTTCGGCCGCGGATAGGGGTCCGCGGCCTTTTCCCAGGGGCTGGGCTGCCGACCAGCTCATCGGGGCTCACGCGCCGTGTTGACGATCGGAAAGTTGGGCACGAGTGAGGCGCAGCTTGAGTATTTCGATGCTCAGGTGGCGGCGGGGGTGGAGGATTATTACGCCGGTTGTGGGGAGTTGCTAGTCGGGCTTAGGCCGGTCGCGAGCTCAACTCTCCGGTGCAATCGTTGTAGCACTGAGCCGTCCACCGAGAAAATCGGATGGGACGACTAGGTCTAGCGGTGGATGTCGTTCGCCCTTTCATCCTCGGTTTCACTGAGGTTCGAGTGGCAACGGCGTAGGACGCACTACCCCGCGCCTTCCCGAGGTCGGTCAGTCGGATCCTGCGCTCGGTGGAACCCTCGGGCGCTATCCAGTAGTGACCGTTGAGGCCGACGGAATGATCGGACGGGGATTGGGGCGAGCGCAGGTCTCACCCTGAGCGTTAGCGGGAATCGGTGTGTTCACCGAATGGTGCTGGCCGGTAAAATCCCACTGGATCGTTGTTGGTATGGGGCTCGCGCCGTCGAACGGAAGCCGCGTGATGTAGACGTTGTACCCGGTTTTGGGGAGCGTCTTGGTCGTGTTATCCGACATGCCGAGGCTCACGTTGCTGGCGCCATCCGGCAGAATCCACTCCAGCTCGAGTTGGCCCGATGGGAGCGTTGGGGAGCAGAGGTCGACCACCGCGGCGCCCGCAAGCTTCTGGGAGGTCGTGCAGAAGTCCTCATTGGCGTTGATGACGCATACTCCGGTCATTGATGGCACCAAATAGGCGGGCCGGCCATCGCTGGCGGCAACCTTTCGCGCGTCGGAGACGATTGGATCTGCCCATGCTTGACTTTGCTGAAGGACTTGGGCGTCGGTCGCTGGAAGCATGTCGCTGCTCGTTTGTGGGCGGCTGAGCACGGCAAATTGGGCCGCGACCGCGGGATCACCGCCGCCCGTAGGGCTGACGCTGGATCCGGATGTGGCCGTAGCTTCGGCGGACCCATCAGAAGAAAGCGCGATCGCGGTTCCCGCGCCGCAGACAGCAAAGGCAACCGCGACGATCGCCGCGAAGAAGCGCTTGGATGAACGCATCATTCTCCTCGCTATACGCACGGGTTGCCTTCGTACGCCTTACCGACCAGATACGCGGTCAACCAGCCGGATGGAGCATTGTTGATGACGTACATCGAAAGTGGGCTGGCCGACAGGTTGCTGTATCGCATGTCACAACCGGAGTCGACGGGTCCGCCTCCGCACCGGAAGCTGACGTTAGCCGCGTGGTACCGGACCGTGGCGCGCTCGCAGAGCGGGTATCCGGGCGTCTGCGGAACATAAGCCTGGTTGGTATTCGCTACCTGCGCATAGACGTTGAGTGGCCCGCACTCGTACTGCGGTGGAACCTGTCTGTTGCAGTAGAAAATCGCCGCGGACGCCTCGCTGGATCCGAGACTCAGCAGAACACCACACGCCAGGGCGGCGATGCACGCCAAACGGTTGCGACCACGCACGTCAGGATTCATGGCCACGGCTCCCATCTCGGACCTCTCTCTTCGCGCCGGACTTGCCCCGAGCCTACAGACACTTTGGACCCACCGCAAGGTGTGGACGGGCCTCTTAGATTGCTTAGAGGCGGCGTTCCCTCATCGATCGCTCTCATACCGGATGGCGGCTCGGAACTAGCGGCAACCAGGTCTTACAAGAACGAGCCGATCAGTGAGGCTCGCGCCGCGGCGTTGAACGCGCAGCTGGCGTGGCTTGAGGGCGACCGTCGGCGGCGAGGAGCCGGCAGGCGTACCGCTGCTAAGTCCGTCGATATGTCGCTTGGATCGGGATCGGTCGCCGGTCGACGCCGATCTAGGCGATGCAGACACCTCAAAGATTCCGGTTCGCCGAGAAACAACGGCGGCGGCGGCGAAACCGTCAGCGCCTCCACGCCCGGGACCATCGGACCGCAACCCCCGAGAACGTTCGGAACGGGCCGCCCACCCCTAAAGCGCGCGAGGAGACGCGCCGGATCCCGCTTCCGCATCGAATGATGCACGTGGTGTGTAGGGCTTTTCTGGTTGGTGCTAAGGGAGCGGTTGAAGAGCTGAGCTAAGCGGTTGAGACCATGGCTGTTGGTCGTGGAGCTGGATTTCCAGCTTGCTGCGGGCTCGCTGTGATGGCGGTTCGTGGACGATGATCTGTTTGGTTCTTGCACGGGTGGATTCTGAGCCCGCGGGTGGCGGTGTTTGGCGAGTCGACGTGGGCGTCTCAGGGGTCGACCGCCGCGCTGACGGAACTGGAGCGTGTTGCAGACATGGCCACTCGCTCTTGGGCGATTCCACACGTCGGAGGCGACGCCCGCAAAGGTGCGGCTGACTCCGCTCTTGAGCGTTGCTGGCGAGGGTCAGCCGCAGCTGCCGATTGCACCCGGTTGTGATGTAGCGGCGAGGGGCCTTCCCTTGCGCAGCTCCGGCATAGCAGGGGGTTAGGTGCGCCTCCGGATGCACTGTGGCGTACCCGCTTGTCGCGACGGTTTCCTTCTTAGATCCCGTGGGCGCGGCCCTGATATCGGCCTAGCGCGTGGTCACATCAACCACGAAGTCGCGCGCGTCGGGCACGGCGTAGAGCACCGTCACCTCGACCACGGGCTCCTTGCTGACGCGCTTGCGCTCGCTGTAGAGGTAGCTCTCGATGGGAGCGAAGGTGCCATCTCCACGGGGGTAGTTGGCGGCGGGGTGCACGGCGCCGCTGTTGAGGTGCGAGAGCTCGACGCGCTTGTGATGTCGCTCGAGCAGTGCGGCGCTGTCGAGCTCGAGGATGTCGTGGCGGCGGTTGCGATACGGCGGCGCAGTGCGGAGTCGGTCGAGGCGGTCGGTCGAGACCCAGAAGAAGACCCGGCCGTTGAGGGTCCGGTAGAACTGCTCCGCGGACATCCCCTCGAGCGTGCGCCGCAGCACGGTCTCGTTGATGGGCTTGTTGTCGCGGATCCAGGCGGTCCCGTGGACTGGGTGATAGATGGGCACGGACTCAGGCCGGCGACAGGCCTCGAGCGGGTATCGCTGGTCGGGCTGCACCTCGAAGAGGTCGAGCAGGGCGGTGGTCGAGAGCAGCCCATGCTTCTGGATGGAGAGCCAGGAGCCCTCCTCTGCCATGTGGTACAGGCGCGGGTAGCGCCGCGCGAGGGTGTCCCGCGTCAGCCTTTCCGGCGCGCCGCTCACCAGGACCGCCGGTCGATGAGGATGCGATGGCTGTACTGCTCGAACCCGACCGAGATCAGCGACACGCGGGCGCCGGTCACGCGCTCGAGCTCGTCGATGAAGCGCAGGGACGACTTCGACAGCTGCTCGAACCGCCACGCCTCGCGGTTCTCGGCGGCGAGGTAGTCAGCGAAGGTCAGCGCGATGTCGGTCGGCGCGTTGAGGAGTGCGGCCTTGCGCACGAGGTCCCACTCGAACTCGCCGACGCGGCGGAGCGTCTTGGTCTTCGAGGTCAGCTCGCGCTTGCTTAGCGTGCCGGCCGGGAGTTCGGCCCGGCGCTCGATCTCCTCCCAGGTGATCGGCGTCGTCATGTACCCCGACGGTCCGCCGACCCGGATGGGGTACGAGCGCACCACCATGATGGTTCGGCGCACCCGCGCCGGGGGGATCCCTGCTTCGGCCAGGCACCCGGCCACGTTCGTGTCGCGCGAGGTGACAGAGGGGTAGCGGCCGTGGTAGAGCGACAGCCCGGAGCCTTGGGTGCCCTCGAGCATGATGCGGGCGCCGGTGGCGTAGGCGGTCTCGAGGACCTCTGACGCTGGGCGCCGAAAGGGCTCGAGCTCCGACACATCACGCGCCAGGCGCACCCCGTCACCGCGCAGAACGCGACGTGCGGTCGCGCTGCCGGCTCCGGACGCGGTCGAGGCGATCTGCTTGCGCAGTTCGGCCTCGGCCTCCTTGTCGCTCTCCTCGATGATCATCGCCTGCGGGTCGATGGAGAGGCGGTTCTTGTCCACGTCCGAGCGCGCGATCTCGTCAAAGAGCTCGCCGAGCGACAGGACCGCCCCGGGGCCAATCAGCAGCTTGGCCTCGCCGTGCTGGGTCCCGGACGGGAGCTGGAAGTGCGTGAAGTCGCCGGAGGGCAGGGGCACCTTGTGGGCGGCGTTAGGGCCGCCGACCCGGACCAGCAGATCGTATTCGGGAGCCAAGTGGTAGGCGATGTTGCCCTTGCCCTCCGAGCCGTACTGACCGCCGACGAGCACGTCTACGCACGGCGTGTGCGAGCGGTCGAGAAGGCCCAGCTGGGCCGCGACGCGCACGAGGACGTCATCGGCGACGTCACGGTCGGTGTCGACGACGATGTCGGCGAGCGGGGCCAGGTCGTCGACCGCACGCTCGGTCGGGTCCGCGAGCACCTTGGCGTAGTCGATGGCCTCCTCGAACTCCTGCTCGGATTGGCGCCCGGCGTAGCGGGCGGCGCACGTCTCGCGCGACGCCGTCACGTGGACGTGTCGAACCTCGCGGCCGAAGGCCGCCCGGAGGCCTTCGACCTGTCCGGCGATGCGAGCCGCGTCGACGATGACGAGCTCGCGCCCGCGCTCGCGCGCTCGCCAGATGTCGCGCCCCAGTCGGTCGGCGACCCACGAGCCGCCGGTCTCGGTGTCCCACTCGGCGCCGATGCGCTGCAACCTCTCGCGCGTGGCCGGCTCGTTCGGGACCAGGCGGCTCATGAGCACGCCGCGCGTCGACAGCCGCAGACCGTCGAAGCGTCGCTCCAGGCCGCGCGCCAGCGCGCTCTTGCCGCCGGCCACCGGCCCGGACACCACAACGACCATGCGCTGGCGAGTCGTCATACCGGCACCATAGACGCCGCGCAGATCACCGATAGTGCGCGATTCCAGCGGAAAACGCGGTAGGTGCGGGCCTGACGTGCGCCGAGGAGCGATTAGGCCAGCGTCAGTTGACCGTTATCGGGTGTGTCCTCGGGCATCGGTTCGTCCTCCAAGACGTACACCATGACCACGACGTTGCGTTCGACGAGCTCCTCGAGGATCAAGTCGCGCACTCGCGGCCAGGGGGTTGCCCCTTGGCCGGTGCCGATGGGAGGCATGTGGACGGACGCGTCGCGACTGCGGGCTTCGCCGGCCAGAGCCTCAAGGCAGTCGCGCAGCGCGGGCAGGCGCAGCCGCGGCCGTTGGCTCGGACCGTACCCGACCTGGGCCACCATGCTCGCGACCCATAGTCCGTCGCCGACGTCAGCGACGTGGACCGCACCGAGTTGACGGTGCGCGGCATCGCAGGCCCACGCGGCGTAGTCCTCCCGAGCCGTGCGGATGCGGCGTCCGAGAGCGTTTGCGAACCCATGCCCGCCCCATCGTTGGGCGGTGGTGTTGACGATGTGGGCGATGATCGTCGGGCCTTCGCGCATGGGCCGCGTCGCGTCACCGCGCACGATGCGGATGCCCTGGACGCGTCGATCGGCCTCGGCCTCGGGCTGGAGCAAGCCCATGACCCGTGGGAAGCGGTGCCCGGGGTAAGGCGGGATGCCGACGGCTTGGACCCGCACGGCGCCCTCAATTCCCGGCCAATCCTCGATGTCGTCGACGGAGAATCCAACGGCCGTGCAGTGCGCGAGCACGGTCTCGGAGTTGATGATCGCTCCCCCCAGCAGACGTTGGTCGGAGGCTCGCGACGGCACGGTGTAGTCGATGCGGAACCCGCCTTCCGGCAACCGCGTGGCAGCGAAGAGGCAAACCGCCCGTTCGGTGAGCTTGACCACGCGACGCAGGAGCGCCTCAGTGGAGACTCCGAACTCGGCGCGCAGGTCGAGGAGGTGGGGCAGGGACAGGTCATCGGCGCGCGCGGACGGGAAGGCGCCGGCTGGCATAAGTATCTCCGCCGCTGCGACGTTGCAGAGCACCTCGAGCTGCCAGTCGTCGGAGCGTGCGTGCTCCGTGTGGCTCTCGGTGCGGTAGCGCGTCTGCGCCCCGTGGTCGGAGAACAGCAGATGTCCCAGCTCGTGCGCCACGGAGAAGCGAACGCGCGCCGGTCGACGATGAGGGTTGAACTCGATGTGCGGCTGCTCGCCGGGAGGAGAGACCAGACGCGCGTCGTCGAGGTCCTCACGAGGGACCGTGTGCACGCCGGTGCGTTCGGCGAGCTCCAACGGGTCAAAGGGAGGGCCACTCCATCCGTTCTCAAGCGCGTCGAGCAGGATCTCGCGGGCGCGACGCGCGATCTCCGCGTACGGATCGCAGTGACCTGACTCCTCCAGGAGCTGCCGGACTGAGGGGTGGCTCCAGGTGATCGGCGGGCTCATCGCTGCTCGCCATGACGCGCGTCGGACACCTGGGGAGCATGACAGCAATAGCGGCGGCCGGGCACGAGATCGGGGGTGGGTAGACGCGCACAAGATTGCTGCAATGTCGCCATCGGGGCACTCTCGGCGAGACGCCTGCTCTTGGCGAGACCGGCAGCGCGGGCGAGTGCGTTCGCCTCAACCCGACTAGCCGGACGTCACCGACCAGTGACCACCTTCTCACTCAAAGGCGAAAGCAGGCGCGACGTGGTGCTGTCGAGACCATGCGGAATCGCCAGCACGTCGACACCCCCGCGCCCTCGACCTACAGATCCGACCGGCCCTAGGCAGCGAGATCGAGCTCGCCCCCTGCTGCTGTCGGTTGCACGAACACTGCCTTCGGGAAGCAGTCAAGGACGGCGGCCCGCCAGCCCGCGCCCGCGTCAACGGGGTCGACCACCACGACGGGATCGCTGACTCGCTGGCTCTCGATCAAGAGGTTGATCGCATTCCACGTCGTCGGCTGATCGCGCATCGCGGCGCAACTGGCGGCCAGACCAACGCCGGCGCCGGATGTGGCCACAAGCGTGACGGGCCCGGCCGGCAACTGCTTGAGAACGCTGTTGGCCGCCGCCCGAAGTTGAGCACCCTCGCACAGTCGGTCCATCTCCCGCTGGCCTTGCAAGTACTTTGCAAGCAAGGAGCCCTCCGGGATGTTGCACTCCTCAATTCTTTGTTCAATCATATGAGGAATATGCCAGCGAGAGCGGACGACGCAGGGAGGCTCACCGAGGCGCAGATCTGTGAGATCGCAGGCACGTCCCAGCAGCGACGACAGAGCTGGGTATCGCGCGAGCTGCTTCGCAAGGCATCATCTGCCGGCTGCGGCCTGCGCGATGCACTCGGGCTAGCTCAGCTTCAGCGCCTGGTCGAGGTGATTGGGCCTACGGACGGCGTCGCTGCTTGGCAGCAGACCCGTGAAGCGCTTGAGCAGCCGTTCGCCGCCGATGTGCTCGACGTGGTCTTCGATCTCGAGTTGAAGGAGGCGGTCGTCGTCCGCGATCCGCGTCTGGTTGAGGACCTCATCGCCCATGGGCGCCCGGTGCGGCTCGTCCAACTCGCTCCGCGCCGAGAGGAGATCCGGGCGGCGTTCCAGCGGCTGTGCGCCGCCATTGCCCCGTCCGTATCTGCCGGCTCGGGTGCGCGGACGGCCCAGCGTCGCGCTAAGCGGCCTCGGGCATGACCAATGTTCGCCGCCGCTTCAGCACCTGCCGCCGAGGCCGCCAAAGCAGGACGAGCAGCCTGTAGCTGGTCGACATGATCTCAGCGCGGACCCGCACCATCGTGTTGTCGCGGTCCGGCCAGCGACCCTCCCACTCCACCAGTGCGAGCGCCGCGCGACGGGCGCCGGTCACCCAGGGGAAGACTGTCTGGTCAAGCGTATGCGGCCACAGGTCGGGCCGTTCGAAGGTCTGCTCCCAGACCGGCGAACAGATCGCCTCGTAGCGGCGGTACGCTTCCGGATCGGCGCTGCACGGGGAGACGTCGAGCACGATCGCGGCGACGGGCAGCCGATGAAACTCGGCGTAGCGACGGAGGCTCGCCTGGATGGAGGCACCGAATAGATCTGCGAGCGCGGTGACCGCGGCCAGCCCGACCTCGTAGTCGTGAGCCACCCGCGTGAAGAGCTCGCGCTGAAACATCATTTCCGACCCGGCCTGGTTCGCCCCGCGCTCCCACTCGACCTTCGTGAGCCAGGAGAGGGTGCTGTAGTCGTCAGCGTGGGCGGCAGCGTTCTGCGAGGGCAGAATCGCGTGGCCAACCTCGTGCAGGGCTCGGAAGCGGCGGCGGCCCTCGTGCGTGATACCAGGGTTCACGAACACCTTTCGGCGCCTGCGATCGAGAACTGCATGAACCTTCCCGCGGAGGGCTCGGATCGCGGAGCGCAGGTAGGCAGGCGCCTGGTCGATCGTGCTGTCCTTGAACAGCTCGTCGCCGCCGCGGCTGAGGTTGGCCGCCGCGATTAAGTCCTCGACCGGGGTCGGCACCTGGTCTCGCAACTCGGCGAGACGCAGCAACCGCTCTGTGGCGTGCACGACCTCGTCGCTGTTCCCGAGGTCGCGCAGCATGGGCTACTCGATCCCGCTCGCTTTGCGGTGCCGATACCAGTCGAGGTACTCAAGCAACTTGGTGGCCTCGTCTTCTGTGAGGTGTTCGCTGGACAGTGCATAAGCGAGGACGTTGCCGTCCTTCACACGGGAGGCGTCGCCGTTGGGAACGGCGTAGCCGGCGAGCGCCATGAGCTCGCTGTAGGGGATGGCGAGCTCTCCGCCGAGGGCGTGGAGCACGTTGGGCGAGGGCTTGCCGACCTGGTTGCGCTCGAGCTTCTGGAGGTAGGCGGCGGTGATGTGCGCTTCGTCCGCGACGGACTTGAGCGAGCGATCGGCGCGCGCTCGGCGTAGCCGCCAGCCGAGTGTGCCCGGCTGAGGTGGTGCTGGCGGTGTTGGCATGCGCGTACATATACCACAGTTTACGGCGTCAACCATCTGTGTATACTGTAGTTGATGTCGTACACCAACGATGAAAGGAGCCGATGTTGAGCCCTCCCGCCCCGCAGCTCACGCAGGTCAAGGTCGTGGTCACGTTCCCCCTCGGCACCGGCCGGCCGTACGCGGCGACCGAGCCTGAGGACACGACGGTCCTCACCGTTCGTCACGCCGCAATGCAGCACTTCGGGGTCCACGAGGAACCGGGAACGCGCTACTTCCTGACGTTCGGTCCTCACCACGACGAGGTGGCCGACGATCGGACTCTGGAGTCGCTCGAGGACGAGCACGACAGGTCTGACGAGAACACCTTGAAGTTCACTCTCGTGAAGGAGCTGATCCAGGGGTGAGCCTTGACCTCGAGAGCAAGCTCAATCTCGAAGCGGACGCCAAGGCGGTCGCCGTGCTGCTGACAGAGCACGGCGGTCGCTTGCTCGCCGACCCCGAGGACCACGAGAGCTACTGGCTCGAGCTGGTCCCAGCGCGCGACCCGGGCGAGATGTACGTCGCGCGGCTGATCTGGTCGGCTTACCCCGGGGCGCCACCGTCGGTCAAGTTCGCTACCAAGGTGGGCGGCCGCGTCGATGTCACCGGCGCGTGGCCGATGGTGCCCGGCTTCCGCCCGACATCGTTCGATATCTGCATGCCCTTCACGGAGGAGGGCTTCAACGTTCATCCGGAGTGGCGCAGTGGTGCCGAAGGGTGGAGGAATACGGGCAACCCGTTCATCTACATCGCCTCCACGCTCCAGCGTCTGCTCGACACCCGCTACGCGGGCAGGCATCAATGAGCCCTTTCTCGATCAGCACCGCCAGCGTGACGACCGTCCTCACGGAGGTGGCCGCCTGGGGTGCCGAAGACGTCGAGACCGGCGGCTTCCTCCTCACTGACCACGAGGGCGCGATCACCGTGGCGGCGCTCAGCGGCGCGGCGGGTATCCGGCGTCGCCGCTCCCAGTTTGTCGTCTCCGGCCGCGCGATCGCCGTGCTGTTCGCATACGCCGACGCGTCCGGCTACGCCGTCCGCGCTCAGTTCCACAGTCACAAGGGGGGCGCGTTCCTGTCCCGGAGCGACCTGAGGCACGGCTTCAGTGTCGACGGCTTCGTGACCACTGTGCTTCCTAGCTACGCCGCTCCCCCGGGAGACGCGAGGGCGTGGGGCTGGTGGAGGTATCTCGGCGGGTGGGTCCGCATAGCGCCGCCGGTCATAAGCCCGGGCGACACGCTCGTCGTGCGCTTCGACGAAGACGGTGTCCATGAGGGCTGAACACTCCCGCGGTCTGCGTCTGGCGGCCGAGGCCACGGGCGAGTCCGAGAGCCGCTTGGAGCGGCGGCTGAACCAGGCGGCAGTGTCCGTCTCGGTCGACCCAACTCTGCCGGGCGCCGTCCGCGTAGCGACCTTTCTGCTCGAAACCCTGCGGCGCGGACCCGGTCATCTCAATCTAGACCCCACCGGGCTGCAAGAGCCCGCAGTAGTGTCAATCGTGTCCGCGGCCGGCGGGGTAGCCGTTGATGCCACCGTTGCAGTTGGCGCCGCGCCGCCCAATGCCGTGCTCGTGCATGTCGGCCGCGTGGCCCCCGCTGGCACGATCTGCGTCCTGGCCGACTCGCACGGGGTCCGGCTCGCGACCAGCGGGCAACGGCTCGCTCAGCGGCGCTCTCCTTCGGCGCTCGGGATCGCATACACCGCGGCGATCGCCGCGACCGAGTCGTTCAAATACACGGCCCAGATCGGCGCGGCACGATGCGTCCGTCACAGGGAGCTCGCGTTCTGCCCCGTCATTCTGAGCGACGACCTGACCGCCGCGGGGATGCTGCCCGAGCGCACGACCCTCCACCTGGGCGTCATCGGCACCGGCGCGATCGGCACCGCTCATGCACGCATTCTGGGCGGGCTCGATCTCGCCGGCTCCTACGCGCTGCTGGCGGACCCTGAGACCTTCGACCGGGAGAACGTGGGCACGTACAGCCTTGGCACGATCGCCGACGCCGACACCAAACGCCGGAAGGTCGATCTCTCGTCCGCCGCAATGCACGGCTGGCTTGTTGATAAGCAGCACGGCCCGGTCACCGTCGCGATCGCAAAGATCGATGCCGGCGAGCTGCCTTGGCCTGCTCTCGTCCTATGCGGCCTAGACTCGATCGAGGCACGTCACGAGGCCCAGGGTCTGTGGCCTGACAGGCTGATCGACGCAGCCACCGGCGACACCAGCGTTGGCATTCACGAGATCGTTCCCGGCGGACCCTGCATGCGCTGCCTCATGCCCGCGCCCGACGCGAGCGGCTCTGCCGCCCTCGCGCTCGCCCAAGAGCTCGGGCTGCCAGTCGAGCTGGTCATGCGCGGTGACATCGATCTCAACGAAGCGCACCTCGCTGAGCTCACGGTCGAGCGGCGCGCGCGTCTTGCGCCGTTCGTCGGCAAGCCGATCTGCGGACTGGCCAGCGCTTTCGGCCTCACAGGCGACTCCGCCGAGACGTACAGGCCGTCGGTGCCGTTCGTGTCGCAGCAGGCGGCATCCCTTGGGGTCGGGCGCTTGATCGCGGCCGTAACCGGCGTTGGCAACATGCCCAACGTCATCCAGTACAACACGCTGATCGGCCCGCAGTCGATGACGCGGCTGCATCGCCGCCCAACACCCGAGTGCTACTGCCAGCAGCGTGGCGCGACGATCGAAATCGTGCGGAGTAGTCGCCGCGCTCGCGCGCGTCGCGCCTAGGTGATGACCGTCGTCACGTTACTTTCCGGCGATCATCAGCGCGCCAACCGCCCCGGCCGCAGCATTCCGGCACTCGACTTGCGCAGGCGCTCGGTCGAGCGTGGCGCACAGAACCTCGACAATCTCAGTGCCCTTCTTCGTACCGGCATAGTTGGCGAGCCTCTGGCGTGAAAGCTGCGAGATCTCGATGCCGTCGGGGCGGCTGGCCGCCGCCAGCACAACCCCCTCGGCGTGGTGAGCCAGCACAGCGTTCGCCGACGTGCGCGCGATCTCCGAGGGCTTGAGCACGAGTAGATCGGGCTGCGCCTCCGCGATCACCCCCTCGGTGCGCCCCCACAGCTCGCCGAGCTGGCCCGGCTCACCCTGGTCGGCGGGTGCCGAGAAGCTGTCGCTGCCAATCAGCGTGCGGTCGTGAACCCACGCGAAGCCGACCATGTAGCGGCCCGAGACGATCCGGACATACGCACCGAGCGCAATCACGAGGGCTAGCTTATGCGGCATGGCCACACCCCGTCTGCCAGTGATCCACAATGGCCGCTACCCACTCATCCGCCGTGTGGGCAGCGGCAGCTTTGGCGAGGTATGGCTGGCCCACGACGTGTTGCAAGGCGACGAGGTCGCGATCAAACTACTCGCGCCAGACGTGCTGCTCGACGCAGCGCTGCTAGAGGCACAGGTACTGACTCGGCTTCGCCGACACGAGCGCGTCGTGACGATCCGCAATATCGAGCTCTCGCCCCCCGTGCCGTTCATCGCCATGGACTACATGTCCGGTGGCTCCGTCGGCGACAGGCTCATCGCCGGCGACGTTAGCCTGCTCGAGGCCGTCCGCTGGACACGCGAGGGACTCGACGGGCTCGCGCACGCTCACGACGAGCAAGTCCTTCATCGCGACCTCAAACCCGACAACCTCCTCCTCGACGCGAATGGGCGGGCCGCGCTCGCGGACTTCGGCATTGCCGAGGACACCATGCGCAGCCTGCTCGTCATGCCCCACGTCTACCTACCCCACGTCGCGCCAGAGTTGCTCACCGGTGCTCCGAGCTCACGCGCGTCCGACATATTTGCGATGGGGTGCACGCTCTACCGCTTGCTCACCGGCGAGCTTCCCTTCGCCCGCCCGAGCGGCGCGGCGGCCGGCTTGTTCACCGCGCCGCACCGCCTGAGCCCGCAGATTCCGATGTCGCTCACCCGCGTCGTCTCGACAGCGCTCGATGTCGACCCTACCGACAGGTACGACGATGCCCGGGCGATGCTGGGCGCGCTGACGAAGTGCAACCTGTCTCACTGCTGGACACGCTCTGATCAGCCGGGCGATTTGGAGACGTGGACCGCCGATGTTGCGGACGGCACCTACGTGCTGCGGGTGACTCAGCGAGTGACAGGCGATTTTCTCGTGGCGGTCACCCGCGATATGGGCAAGGGCGCCCGCCACACGTACAAGCAGACGTTCAATCGTCGCAGTGCCGCCGACCGTGAGCGCCGCAAGCTACTCGTCGGCCTTGTTGAAACCGGCACCGTCCGCTAACCAGGACGGTCTCACGTCCGATCGACACGGCCGTCGGTCAGGAGGGAAGCGATAGCACCGAACGTGGCCGCCGACATTGAGAATGCTCGCGCTCGCTTTTCGCCCTCAGCACTCGTCTGACTCCGAGCGCCCTGCCGACCGAATCAATCCGGAGAAGCTGGAGCGGACTCGGTGCGCCGCCCCTGGGCTCAGGCGGTAACCGCCGGGTGAGGCCGGCGGCCTCAGCGCGTCGCGCGCCGCGCCGCCGGGGCCGGCCGCGTCTGTCTGGCCGGGGTCGCGGGCTCAGGCGGACTGACGTGGCCGGCGTCGAGCTCGACGATTCGGCGCAGCGCGGGCAGGCGCTCTAGGTCCTGTTCGCGGCCGAGTGTGGCGGCCATCGCGGCGAGGTCACCCGCAGAGGCGACTAGCGGACGGACACCATGACCGAGGTCCTCACGGCTGGCCGCTCGGCGCAGGTCAACGTATCCGTTCGGGACGCCGGCCGGCGACGCGATCACCTTCAGTGCCCCGGCGCGGGTGGCTACCTCGATCACCGGGGCGCGGGTCAGCGTCTGCTCGTCAAGCGCAACACTCTGACCGGCGGTCCCGGTCGCGTCGAGCTCGGTGATCGCGGCGGTGAGCTTCTCGAGGTTGTTTTTGGCAAACGAAGGGCAGATGTCCACCCCGGTGCTGACCAGGTCCGCGCCGCGCAGCACCTGCGCCAACCCACCGATCAGCACATAGCTGACGTAATGGCGCTCAAGCACGGCCAGCCCGCCCAGCGGATCAAACCTCTGGTCGCCGCGAGCCATGAGTCAGCCTCGGTCTAGCTGGTCGAGCATCCGCTCCAGGCGCCGTTCCGGCGAGAGCTGCGCCAGCTCCGAAAGCCGGTCATCGGCCAGCGGCCGCAGCGCGACCAGCTCAAGCGAGATCTCAAACCCGCAGGCACGGACCAGATCGATCAGCGTGTCCAGGCTCGGCGCTACGACGCCAGCCTCGTAGCGGCCGATCTCCACGCGGTGCTTATCGCTTCGCTCCGCCAAAGCGGTCTGGCTCAAGCCGGCTCGCAACCTCGCCTCGCGCAACAGCACCGCGCTCTTCACCGCATCCCGACGCACACCGGGATCATACTGCCTCTCACACACTTTACGCTTCCCGTAACAGATCTGCTACTCTCTCGTCCGAGATTGGGATGCTGCTCCAGGACCAACACGCGCAGATCGATGAGCAGACGATGAAGCTGATCGCCGCGCGCGTTACCGCGGCACTGCGCGAACACCTCGAAACGATCCTCGCCGAGCACGGCCAGCCGGTCGCGCCCGCTGCAGCCCTGACCGTCGAGGAGGTCGCGCGCCACCTCGGGGTATCGCGCTCGACCGTGTACGCCCACTGGCGGGAATGGGGAGGCTACAAGCTCGGCTCAGGCGACAAAGCGCCGATCCGTTTCGACGGAAATCACCTGCCGGCAGCAAACGCAACCGCGCGATCCCGTCCCGCGAGACAGTCAGACACCCAGCTGCCACTTCGCAGGAAGAGGCGGCGGCGTCGCGATCTGCTCTCCGATAGTCCGCGACTTACGCAGCCTCTGGACGGAGTGCTGTAGACGATGCCGCGACCCCCAGGCGTGCAAATCACCCGCGATCGCCGCAAAGACGCGAGCATCACGTTCGGGCTGCGCGTAAGGATCGGCGGCGCCGACCAACGACTACCGCTCGGCAACACCAATGACGGCTGGGACGAAATCCGCGCCGACACCGCCCGCAAACAACTGCTCGCAAAGATCGAGCTCGGACAGTGGGCACCGCGGTCAGATTCCGCGAGCGGAGCCTACGACGAAGAGCCCACCTTTCGCGAGCTGGCGACGGATTGGCTTGAATCGCGCAGGCGGAACCCGGCAATCCGGCCCCGCACGGTCCAGTTCAACGAGACCCAGCTCAAGCGCTACCTCGCCCCATTCTTCGGTGAGCTTCGGCCTTCGCAGATCACCGTTGCGGCGATCAAGCGCTACCGCGAGGGCATCCATGCCGAGAACGAGCTGATCCGTAATGCCGGCGAAGCAGGCAGACCGCTGCGCGACCCCCGGACCAGCCAGCGTCTGCGAACGTTGTCGAACGATTCGATCAATCAAACGGTCCGGACCCTCGCGCTGATCCTCGACGAGGCCGAGGACGCCACCTGGATCGAACGAAATCCAGCCCGCTCAAGACGTACCCGCGAGCCCGCCGAGCGTCGGCGGCACCGCGGCGCGCTGGACATCGACGAGTTTCTTGACCTGCTCGGAGCCGCAACCCAACTCGACGGGCTGCACAAGCCCGCGACCCTCGAGAAGGCCAACGCCGTCCGCGCCCTGCGCGACCAGGCCAGCCTGAACTGGAACGCAATCGGCGCCCGGGTCGGCGTCGCCCCGACCACCGCGATCTACCTCTACGGCTGTTCCGAGCAGGATGATTCGCGCTGGAGTCCCCGGCGTGCGATTCTCGCAACGCTCGGGCTGGCCGGTCTGCGCGTCGGCGAGCTTTGCCAGCTCGACAACCAGGACGTCAACCTCGCCAAGGCCCGCCTGTACATCGCGGACGCCAAGACTGAGGCCGGCGTCCGCTCGGTCGACATCCATCCACGGCTGGTCGATGAGCTGAGCGCATACCGCAGTCACCAACTCGAGCCCGAGGGCGAGTCGCCCGCGTTCCCCACCCGGCTTGCCACGCGCCGCACCCGCTCGAACATTCTCACCCGCGTAATTACGCCTGTTCTCGCCCATGCCAATGAGCTCCGGGCGCGGCGGGACGAGCCGGCGATCCGCGCGCATGTCACGCCACACACCTTCCGCCGCAGCTACATCTCCTACATGGTCGCCGCTGGCTACGACCTCCCGTACATCCAGGCACAAGTCGGGCACCGCGATCCGACCACAACTCTGGCCGTCTACGCGCAGGTGATCGCGCGGCCGGACCGCGACCAGCTGCGGGCCGAGATCCGCCAGCTGCTTGGGGTCGATCTCACTGTCGAAGCCGAGTCGCGGGCGGCCGCTGCGCGAAGCGCCCGCTCGCGATCCAACGGGGCCCGCCTGCGAGCCGCTGCCATCGAAAAGGCCGGAAAAGGCCGCGCGGCGCACCGATGACGTCCGCGAGCCCGAGCTGCTCCCGACAGAGGCCCGACCTTTGCAGGAACTTCTGTAATGGCGAGACCCGGACTCGAACCGGGGACACCACGATTTTCAGTCGTGTGCTCTACCAGCTGAGCTATCTCGCCGTCGGCGCGCGATGGTAGCGACTAGCCGCGGGCGCGGTTAGTCTTCGCGGCATGGGCCCACGCACTTTGCTGCTCGTGCCGGTCCTCGCTTTCGCCCTCGCAGGTTGCGGCAGCTCCTCGTCCGGTTCCGCGCCCGGCGATGCCCGCACCACCGGGTACTCCTATTTCCCCGCGGGCTCGCCGTTGGTGATCAGTCTTGCCACCGATCCGAACGCCTCCTCGATCAAGCAGGCGCAGGCGCTGGAGAGGCGCTTTCCGCTCGCGGCATTCGGGCAAGCGGCGCTGACGCAGAAACTCCAGCAGCTCGGCATTAATTACCAGAGCGACATTCGCCCCCTGTTTGGCAACCCGGTCACGATCGGAGCCACCACAGCCACGCTGTCCGGCACCGCCAGCAGCCAGTTCCTCGTCACCTGGGTGACCAAGGACGCAAGCAAGCTGACCGCGCTGCTGAAGAAGTTCCCCGGTATCCGCACCACGGGCTCACACGACGGCGCCACCCTGTACACGAGTGGAAGCTCGGGCACCGCCGCGGTCAGCGGGGCGACCCTGGTATTCGCCCGGGACGCCGCAGTCGTCAACGCGGCGCTCGATCGCCACGCGCACGGGGGCGGGCTCGGCGCAGCCGAGGTCGCGCGCGAGACGGCCGGCCTGCCGCAGGACAGCTTGCTCGAGATATTCGGCAACCTGTCCACGGTTCTCTCGACGCCCGGTGCCGCCAAGGCCAGGCTTGTGCCGTGGGTCGCGGCGTTCCGCGGTTACGGCGCCGCCGTCGGCGCCAGCGCCTCGGGTCTCACCTTCCGCTATCACCTGGACACCACCGGCGGCGCGCTGAGCGCGTCGCAGCTTCCGTTCGCCTCCGGCTCGGCCGCTCCGAGTCTCATCAGCACGGCGCCGATCAGCGTCGGCATCCACGAGCCAGCGCAGATCTTCGCCTTCGCCGAGGGGGCCGAGCAAGCCACCAATCCGGCCAAGTATGCGACGTTCCTCAAGCGTCAAGCTGTTCTGAAGGCCAAGACCGGGGTCGATCTCAATGGTTTCCTGAAGCTGCTCACCGGCGACCTTGTGCTCGCGAGCGACGCGCATACGACGCTTGGCCGAGTCGCGGTCAGCGACCCCGTCGCAGCAACCCAGGCTCTGTCCAAGCTCCTCACCCATCCGAGCGGGTTGTTCTCCAGGGCCACCGGGGCGAAGAAGCTGGGGGGCGGGGTGTTCGCCGTCAGAGAGGGCAAGCGGACGATCGACCTCGGGGTGATCGGCAACCAGTTCGTGGTCGGCAGCACCGGGCCCGCGCAACTGCGGGCGTTCGCCGCTGCACCCGCGAGTCCGGCCTCAGGGGCTCAGGGAGCGGTGGCGTTCCGAGTCGGCGTGGCCCAGGTGCTGCAGCTCGCGCTCAAGCACGCGCCGCCGAAGATCGTCCAGACGATCCTGTCTTCGCTGGGCGATCTCACCGGCTGGAGCTCCGCCAGCCCGGGCGGGATCAACGGCAGCGCCTCGCTCGCGATCAGGTAGCCCGGCGAGAGCTCATACGGGCCAGCAGCTCGAGCGCGCCGCGCTTGGAGAGCGGCTCGTTCAGGTTCCCGCATTTCGGCGACTGCACGCACGACGGACATCCTGCCTTGCACGGACATTCGCCGATCAGGCGCTGAGCATCGTCCACCAACCGCTCAAACTCGCCGTAACCCCGGCGGGTGATCCCGACTCCGCCCGGATGGCCGTCGTAGATGAAGATTGTCGGGCCGCCGGTCTGGGGGTGGGCATTGGTGGACAGGCCACCGATGTCCCAACGGTCGCACATCGCGATCAGCGGCAGCACCGCGATCTGTCCGTGCTCGAGCGCGTGGAGCGCGCCCAGCAGCAGCTCCGACGGAAACGCGGCGGCGGCGATCACGTCGTCGAGCTCGTACCACAGGGCCCGGGTCGCGAACTCCACCGTCGGCAGGTCAAGCCCCTGGAAGTCGATCACCTGGTGGTCCTGTAGGCCCTTGCGCTGGTAGCCGAGCACCGTCTCCGAGTAGACCACCGACCCGAATGACAGGGTGACGCCGTGGGTCTCACGCCGCTCGTGCAACCGCGTGATGTAGGTCATGCTCTCGCGCTTGGCCTGGGTGAAGTAGTCGCCGGAGAACGGCTCGAGCAGCGCCCGCCGCCCCTCGAGGTCGAGCTCCAGCACGAGATACGAGCGCCCCATGTGGAGATAGATCGCGCCCTGGTGAATGGTCGCGTAGGCGCGGGCCGCCTCGACGGTACCGAGAACTTCAGCCGAGCCGGCGTCGATCAGGATGAAGCTGTCAGCCGAGGCCGAGCGCAGGGCAACCCGTGCGGCGGGGTAGTCGTCGGCACGGCTGGGGACGAACCCGCCGGCTCGCTCTCGCAGCAGGCCCGCCTCGGTCAGCTCGTCCGCACAGGCGCGCCAGTCGCTGCCGAGGATCTCGCCGTCGGCGTCGCTGAGCGGCGCCTCGTGCGCGGCGCACAGCAGGTGCTCGGCGTAGATCTCTGCGCTCCCGGGGTCAATGATCGCGGCCTCGACCGGGCGCTTGAGAAACTCATCCGGGTGCCGGCAGAAGAACTGGTCGAGCGCATCCTCCCCCGCGACGTACACCGCCAGCCCGCGACCTCGCCGGCCGGCCCGGCCCCACATCTGCTTCAGGCTCGCGACGGTTCCAGGGAAGGTGACGCAGATCGCCGCGTCGAGCTCGCCGATGTCGATCCCGAGCTCGAGCGCGTCCGTGGCCACCACGCCGACCAGCTCACCCTCGGTCAACCGGCGCTCGATCTCGTGGCGCTGCGCCGGGGTGTAGCCCGCCCGGTAGGGCGCAATCCGCTCCGCCAACTCCGGGTCGAGCCGGTCGATCGCATGACGCAGGATCAGCTCCACCCCTTTGCGGGACTTCATGAAACAGATCGTCCGCGCGCCCGCACTGACCAGCTCCGAAAAGACCTCGGCCGCCTCATAGAGCGCCGAGCCGCGGGTTCCGAGCTCGTCATCGAGCAGGGGCGGGTTCCACATCGCCACCCGTCGGCTGGCTTTTGGCGCCGAGTCCTCAGTGATCAGCCTGAAGTCCGCCAACCCTGTGAGCCCTTCGGCGAGCTCGCCGGGATTGGCGATCGTCGCGCTGGTGAGCAGAAAATGGGGCTGAGTGCCGTGAATCTCCGCGATCCGCCGCAGTCGTCGCAGGACGTTCGCCACGTGTGAGCCGAACACGCCCCGGTAGACGTGAGCCTCATCGATGACGACGAAGGCCAGGTTGGCGAACAGATCCGCCCACGCGATGTGGTGGGGGAGGATTCCTACATGCAGCATGTCCGGGTTGGTGAGGATCAGATTGCTCTTCTTGCGAATCGCGGTGCGGTCGGCTCTGGGCGTGTCGCCGTCGTAGATCGCCGGTCGGATCGTCCGGTGCAGCCCAAACCGGTGCAGCGATCTGGCCTGATCCTGGGCGAGCGCCTTGGTCGGATAGAGGAACAGCGCACGAGCCGCGCGATCTGAGCTCAGCACCTCCAGGGTCGGCAGCTGGAAGCACAGCGACTTGCCCGAAGCTGTTCCGGTGGTGACCATCGTCGGTCCGTCGAAGGCCGCGAACAGTGCCTGCGCCTGGTGGGCGTACAGCTCGGTGATCCCCGCGGTGTCAAGGGCGGCCCGGACAGTCGCACTGAGCTCGTCCGGAACCGAAACCGGGCGCGCGGAGCGCGCCTCATAAACATCTTCGTGAACCAGTCGCTCATCGCCACGGCCCGTCTCCAGGAGAGGCGCCCACGGCTCGGTTTCACGCGCGATCGACACTGAGGTCAGTATGGCGTCAGCTGCTACGGTCGCGCCCGCCGTGCGCTGTCTCTACGTGGATCTCGACGGAACCCTGCTCGGGCCAAACGCGTCGTTGCTGCGCGGCCGCGACGGACGCTTCTCCGCGATGTCCGTCCGCGCGCTCGAGGCCTGCTGGCGAGCCGATGTCGAGGTCGTGCTGTATTCCGGACGCAAGCAGTCGAGCGTGTTCGAGACCTCACGACTGATCGGCTCTGATTCGTACATCTTCGAGATCGGGTGCGGGCTGGTCCTGGATGGCGAGCTGCAATGGCTCACCGATGGGATGGTGCCGTCTTCGGAGCACGGCTCGATCTTTGACCAGATCTCGGCCACCGGCGCTCCGCAGGCGCTGCTCTCGCACTTCGATGGCCGCCTCGAGTACCACACGCCGTGGTCGGTCGGGCGAGAGGTCTCGCACCTGTTCCGGGGAGCGGTCGAGCTTGATGAGGCGCTTGAGGTGTTGGCTTCCGTGGGCGCAGAGTCGTTACGGCTGGTGGACAACGGCGTCGTGCGTGCCCCGGCCGAGCAGATGCCGGCACTGGCGACGATTCACGCTTACCACCTGATTCCCGCGGGGGCGTCGAAAGCGCGCGCAGTCGCGCGGCACATGCGGGCGCGTGGGTACGCAGGGTCGGACTGCATCGCCGCCGGCGACTCACGCGAGGACATGGATGCGGCCACCGTGGTGGACACGTTCTGGCTCGTCGCGAACGCGCTCGAGGGCGATCCGACGTTGGAACAAGAACTGATCGGCCGCCCCGGCGTCCGCATCGCGGAGGACGGATACGGTGCCGGGGTCTACGAGGCCGTGGTCACTACGTTGGCCGGGGGTTAGCCACAAGCGATCCCCGGTTGCGGCGCGTCTAGCGCTACCGCTTTTCCAGCTCAACTTCGTGGGCGTCGCTGACCGCCCAGCCCAGCCGCTCGACGAGCTGAGCGGCGAAGTGATCGCTCTCGAAGTCGCTCATGTTCACCCGCTCGCGCAGCATCACGGATGTCTCGGCCCGGTCAGTTGGCTTGTCCGCCGTCACGATAATCTGCGGCATCTTCCCTCTCCTTCGGGTCGTGTACAACACGTACCTTCCCACCACCGGCTTCAGCGGGAGTAAACATCTCGTGTCAGTTTCCCCTCGATCGCGTGAACCAGCTGCGGACGCGCTGGCGGACGCGGCGCCAGAAGCCAGGCGAAACCGCCGGCCGCCACCGGGCCGGGGGCGGGACCGTGGTACGGACGACGCCGACCCAGCTCTCGAGCGGTAGCTCGCCGGAGATCAGCTCGGCCAGCGCGCCGGTCACGGGAGCTTCGATCCCCGCATCGCTGAGCGCCTTGGCCAGCAGCGGCACGGTCTCCAGCGCTTCTACCGCCTGACCGACGCGCGCGGCGATCTCGGCCGTCGCCACCCCCTGCGCCAGTAGCTCGCCCGCGCGCCGATTGCGGCTCTCCGGCGCCAGCGCCGTCGCGACAAGATCCCCGGTCCCGGCCAGTCCGATCATCGATTCTGGCCTGGCGCCCTGCGCCTCGGCCCAGCGCCACACCTCGGCGAAGATGTGCCCCGCCGCTGCGCCCGCCGCGTTCAGTCCCTGGGCTTCCGTCGCCCCGGAGGCCAGCGCCGCCGCGTTCTTGGCCACTCCGGCGAGCTCCACCCCGGTCGGATCGTTGGACTCCTCGCAGACGACCCCGGCACGGATGAACACGCCGGCGAGGGCGGTGGCGAGGGACTCCTCCGTCGAGGCCGACACCAATCCCGCGCCGGCGCTCACCATCTCCCGCGCGTGGGCGGGACCTCCCATGCAGCCAGTGCGACTCGAGCCGAATCGGCGTTGCAGCAACAACGTCGGCGGAGCGCCATTCGGCGGGACGAGGCCCTTGGCCAGCGACACGACCGCCGCCTTCGGGGGCAGGCCATGATCTTCGAGCGCCGCGATGACCTCATACAACCCGCTGGAGGGGACGCCGAGAAACACGTAGTCTGCCCGGGCCAGCCCGCTGCCCGTGTGCTCGATTCGCAACTCCCGGGGGAACTCGACGCCACTCAGATAGACCCGGTTCTCACGCTCCTCGATCAGCAGCGCGGCCTGCTCCTCGGTCCGGGTCTGCAGCGTCGTGCGCAGCCCGCCGCGCGCCAGCAGTACCGCGACCGCCGTGCCGAACGATCCGGCGCCGATCACCACCGCCCGTTTGGTGCCGGGCGCCGGCAGGTGGATGGAGCGGCGGGGAACGGGGGGCATGTGGGGTGAAAACCAGTGTCCCGATTTATGAATCGTGACGCTCTACGCGGCGCCGCGGGCGGGGGCACGCGAGGGCTGGTCGCGCGTCATGTCCTCGTGCGACACTGCTTCGGCCACCTCGGCGGCGGCCTGCGCGATCTCCCCGAACGCATCGGCTACCTGCGCGGCGTCCGAATCGGTGATGGCACGGTTCAGGCCGGCCACGGCGGCGTCAAAGCGCCGCCAACGATCGGGCGGCCCGCGCCGACCGGTGCCGGGCCGCAGCTCGTATGGCGGCTCAGCGTTCTCCGCGCCCGGGACCGGGCGCCACAGCAGGCCGGCGGCATGGGCATGCTCCCAGGCGATCTGCTCACGTTCGGCGGCATCGGCGAGGGCCCGCAGCCGGGCAGCAAAGCCCGCGTCCGGGGGGGCCAGCTTGTGGGCTCGCATCGCCTCCGCCCAGCTGCTCCCCGCTTGGCGTACGGCGCGTAGCACGTGCGCGCGCTGGCGATCGAGTTCATCGCTGAAGCTCAACCCCTAGCCTCCGTCGCCGTCGCCGTCAGTGCTCGGGGGGCGGGAGCGATCGGAGCCGGCGACCGGCGTGACCTGAATCGGCGCGCGTCCGTCGACCGCCGAGGCCGGCTCCGCAATTCCGACCGGCTCACCGCCCCAGAAGTCCTCAGCGCTTGGGCTGGACGGCCGGGACTCCGCGGCAGCTCCCGCGCTGTACCCATCCGACAGCACCCGCTCCAGATCGGAGCGCTTGATCCGCACCCTGCGGCCGACCCGCAAGGCCGGAAGCGAGCCCTGATCGATCCAGTTGCGAACGGTCTGCTGGTTGAGCTTCAGCAGCTGCGCCACCTCCGCCACCGTCAGATAGGACTCTTCGACTTCGCTGCGCTCCACCGGCTCAAATTCTCCAATTGAGACAAACTGGACCCAATTCAGTGGTCTATACTAGCGCGCTCGGAGGACAGAATCGTCGCGCGGTCGACGAGGGAAGGTCTGCACGAGTGAGTAGCGAAGGACCGCAAACCGAGGCTGGACGCAGGGAAAAGTCGCCCGAGACCAATGTCGTGCGCCTGCCGAGAGACTGGCTCGGGCCGCGAGAGGAACTAGTGCCGTTCGGGCCTCGGGCGCAAGGCTTGTGCGGTGCGACCGAGGCAGAGGATCCGGAGCTTGCGAGGCCTCTCGGCTCAGACGCCTTCTGGAGCGAGCAGTCTGGGGAGCTCCAAGATGCGCTCCAGGCCCCCGACGCGGACGTTGCCCGCGCCGGCGTCTCACGTGGTTTGGCTTCGGAGGACCCCGCGCCCTCGAGGCGCTTGGGGGAGCGTGCCTCGGACGCGGTCTGGCCGGTCGCTTCGATGGGATCGCCACGGTGGTCGGCACGCGGTGGGCGAAAACGCGCATCGGTCGCTCTCCTGGCGTTTGTGGCCGGGGTGGCGGCCGTGGCGTTCGTGATCCTCGGCTCAACCAGCCAGCGCACCACGCCGCGGACGACGATCACGAGTGCCTCGTCCTCAATCGGCGCCGGGACGGCTGCGGACAGGGCCCGGGAGCGAACCCGCCTCGTCCGCCGATTGCAGACCGCCCGCCGGGGCGTGCTCAGTCGCAGCGCGGGTGCTCACGCGGATCGTCTTCGAGCGATCCGTCACGCGGCGCCGAAACCAACGGTTCATGGTGCCGCGGTCGCACGGACCGGCGTCCAAGCCGCCGCGTCCGCGCCCGCAGTCAGCTACGGAAACCCAACCGCCGGCGCCGCACCCCCGGTCCAGTCGCCCGCGAGCGCCGCGCTACCCACCACGTCCACCCCACCGAGCGCGTCAAGCGCTGCTCCCGATCAGAGCAGCAGCCCTGTTGGCACCCACCCGTACGGCCTCGGAGGCACCGTAGGTCCAGGGCATAGCCCGAATGGCTGACCACTACCGAAACGAGAGCGCTCCGTGACCAGATTCCTCGCCTACGCCCGCCAAAACGCCATCGCGCTCCTGGCCCTGTTCATTGCCGTTGGGGGCACCTCCTACGCCGCCGTCACGATTTCCGGCAGCCAGATTCGCAACCGGTCGATCGACGCGGTGAAGCTCAACCCGAAGTCGATCGCGGCGTCGGTTAGGGCGTGGGCGATCGTGCAGGCCGAGCCCAATCATGCGGAAGCGTCGGCGGCCAGTAGCCGGGTGCGCGTCTCAGCGATCGGTGACGGGGAATCGATCACCTGGCTGCATCGGCGGTTCGGTCCGAACTGCATGGCCTCGGCCACTCCACAGTTCACGGCTTCGATTGGCCGGTTCGGCGCGTCGACCGTCCAGTTCAGTCCTGCCGACGGGAACTTGATCGTTCGAGGGTTTGGCCCCGACAAACTCGGGCGACCACAGGCCGCGTACGTGATGATCGTGTGTCCGTAGAGCATCGAACTGTGCGCATGATCGGGCTGACCAGACAGCTCCTGCTGTCGCTTGGCACGGCAACGGCGCTGTCGCTTGGCTGCTGCGGCGTCGCGGCCGCGGGAATGTTTCCCTTGCACATCTGCGGCTCGAGCGGGCGCGACCCCGGTGACGGGCTAAGCTGGTCTGCCACGTCGCCGTTAGTAGCGACGGCCCAATGTCCCGCAGCCGGACTTGGGCTCAGCTTCTACGCAGGTAGCGGCAAGACCGCGGGTCACAACTCAACCTCCGCCTTCAAGGTCACCGCGCCCCCAGGCGTCACCGTTTACAGCCTCCACGCGGCTAACGCGAGCTCGCAAGGTATCGGGAACAACCGGTTTGGAAGCAACGGCTGGTGGGGCGAGTTCTACTGGAGCGGGGGTCCGGGGCCGGCGGGGAGCAGCGGCCCAATCAACGACCTGCAGTACACCGCTGGCGGCTGCTGCTCGCAGTCGAATCTGCAGAGTCGCACGATCGGTTGGTTCGTCGCCTGCAACCAGCCGACCTGCTCCACGGGCAACGCCGGGATCGAACGCGGCATGGATGAGTTGGACCTGATCGCCCAAGAAGACCAAGCGCCGGCGATCGTCGCCACAGGCGCCGACAATCTCTGGTACCAGAACGGCTGGGTCCGCGGGACCTGGCCCGCGTCGTTTACGGCCACTGACCCGTCAGGGGTTTGCGGAGCCGTGGTCGTGTTCGGCAGCCTGCCGGCGATCAATACGCCGACCCCTGACACGGCGCCGAACCGGCACACGTGGAAGCAGTGTCCTGATCAGAGCGTTTCCGCTGCGGTGGATACGACGGCGTCGGACGGGAGCCTCGGACGAGGCACGGGTGCGATGACGCTGCGGCTCACGGCGACGAACACCGCGGCTGTCACGGCGAACTCCACGAAGACGGTGTACGTCGACAACAGCACCCCGACGATCTCCCTCGCCGGACCCACAGATGCGCCCGCTACCGCCGGCACGCAGTACATCACCGCTACCGCCGGCAGTAGCCCCTCCGGTATCGCCGACGTCATCTGCACCGTTGACGGCGGCCCGGCACAGAGCTACCCCGGGACTGGTGCCCGGGTGCCGGTGGCCGGCATCGGCCAGCACGCGGTCAGCTGTTACGCGGAGAACAAAGCTGTCGACCCTTCCGGCACCCACGGACGCTCGGAGGCAGCCGCTTGGTCGTTGAAGATTGGGCAGCCGACGGTTGTCGGGATCGCCTTCGACAAGCCAGCCGGCCTGCGCTGCCGCCGGGCCCGCAGACGCGTCAGCATCCCCGGTCACTGGATCACCGTTCGCCGCCACGGTAAGCCGTTGAAACGCAGGACCCGCGGGCGCACCAAGACCGTGACCGTCCTGAACTGTCGGCCACGAGCCGTCCACCGCCGGACGGCGCGGGTCGTCTCCTTTGGCCATCGGGCCACCGTCAGCGGCTGGCTGGGCAGCGTCAGCGGAACCGCCATAGCCGGCCACACGGTGCACGTCCTTACTGCGCCGGACAACGGCAGCAGCCAATTCACGCAGGCCGCCGCCGTGGTCACCGCCCCCAACGGCACCTGGAGCGCCGCGCTACCGGCCGGTCCCTCGCGCATCGTTGAGGCCGTATACAACGGCGATCCGACAACGGAAAGCGCCTCGTCTGGGCAGGTTCGTCTGATCGTCCCGGCCAAGGTCGAGTTGCGTGCGATCACGCCACGCCGTGTGGCGTGGGGCGGCACGATCCGAATCATCGGCCAGCTCGCTGGTGGCTGGTTGCCACCAGGCGGGGCGCTCGTGCGGCTGCGGCTCGGGCAGGGTCGCGGCTACTCGACCTACGGCGTGCAGACCCATGTCACAGGCAGCGGGCGGTTCTCCACCACCTACACGTTCGGCGCCGGCGATCCGAACGTGTACGTCACCTACTGGTTCCAGATCGGCTCGCTGCCCCAGGGCGACTATCCCTATGCGCCGGCACTCAGCCGTCGCCTCTACGTGATCGTCGGCGGTCACCCGAGAACACCCCGTCCCCGGGGATGACGCTTGTGTCCCCTTGAAGCAAATTCAAGCCACAACCGCTCGCGTGAGACTGATGCTCGCCGTGGCCATCCGATCCAGCTAAGCTCTGTCCCGTGATCGGCGACATCCTTCAGCCAACACATCTGCTCTTCATCCTCGTGATCGCGCTCCTCGTGCTCGGGCCCAAGCGGCTCCCCGAGGTTGGGCGTTCTCTCGGGCGGGGGCTTCGTGACTTCAAGACCGCGATCAACGGCGATGAGGAACACGTCGACGCCGTCCCGAGCCACGTGAGCACCCCTCCGGATCACAGTGCCCCGCCGGTTTCCGGGACGACCGAGAGCACACCGCCGGTGACCAAACCGGCTGAACACACCGGCTGAGCGGTCGTCCCGTCCCCTCGCTGGAGTCGCCGATGAACCGGCGTCGCTGATGTCTACGCTTGAACCACAGCTCGCAACGGACAATCGTCGACGGCGGCCTCGTCTGCGCCTCCTGGTGCGGATGCTTCTCGGCTGCACGATCGTCGTCGCCGCGGTGGCGGCGACCGTCGCCACCGGCACGCTGCTGGAGGTCAAGGCGTTCACCGACGCGCTCAAGCAGAGCCCTCAGCTGCAGCTCGGCGGCGAACTGGCGAGCGCCAACGCCGGCGGCCCGCAAACGCTGCTGCTGATCGGCTCCGACAAGCGGGCGAAAACCGCCGTCGACGCCAGCAACCCGCCACACTCGGACACGATGATCCTGGTTCGCCTGGATCCGAGCCAGCCGAACACGACGCTGCTCTCGGTGCCGCGTGACCTGAAGGTCAAGATTCATCCCGATCACGGTCCCTCGTCGACCCAGAAGCTCAACGCGTCGTACACGCTCGGGGGGGCGAAACTTGCCGTGAAGACGATCAAGCAGGTATTGGGCGTACAGATCAACCACGTGATCGACATCAACTTCCGGGGCTTCAAAGCGCTGGTCGACTACTTGGGCTGCATCTACGCGCAGGTCGACCGGCGTTACTACCACTCAAACCTCGGCCTCGGCGTCGGACAGACGTACGACGAGATCAACATCCAGCCGGGCTACCAGAAGCTCTGCGGCGACGACGCACTGCACTACGTCCGCTTCCGCCACGCGGACACCGACCTCGTCCGCAGCGCGCGCCAGCAGGACTTCCTACGCCAGATCAAGAACCAGATCGGCGCCGGCGGCCTGGTCTCGAGGCGGTACGGGATCGAGAGCATCTTCGGCAAATACGCCAGCACCGACATCCGCTCGAACGACGACGTGCTCAAGTTGCTCGAGCTGCTGGTTCAGTCGGCCAGCCATCCGGTGCGCCAGGTGATCTTCGATGCAACGCTGGGCGCGTCGTACGTCACCGCGAGCTCCTCCCAGATCAGCAAGACGGTGCAAGAGTTTCTCAACGGCGGACTCGCGCCAGGACATATCAGCGTCCCCTCGGGAGGGCGGCACGGCAACGCGCGGGCCCGGACCGGCGTCCAGCTGGCGCCGGCAAGTGCCATCGACCTGGCGCAGGCTCGTCCCCTGGCCACGCGCGTTGGCCTCAAGCTGTACTACCCGCTCGGCCGGGTCACGAGTGCCTTCGCGCAGCCGGACATGGTCCGCCCGTACCGGCTTCACGGCCACGACGCATACGTCGTCGTGATCGATCAGGGAGGTCTCGGCCAGTACTACGACCTCGAGGGCACGACGTGGCAGACGCCGCCGATCCTCAACAACCCCAACCAGACGATCACCCTGAGCGGTCGGCGCTTTCAGCTGTACTTCGAAGGCCAACGGCTCCGGGAAGTGGCTTGGCACGACGGGCCCGGCGTCTATTGGCTGAGCAATACGCTGCAGAACATCCTCACCAATCGCCAGATGTTGGCGATCGCCTCCGCGGCCGCGCCGATCAAGTAACCCAAGGAAAGCCCTGGCGAACGTCTGTTCGCTTGGGTAGCCTCCTCCCGATGCCGCCGAGGGAGAGCGCAGCGCTTGTCGTCCTGTTGCGAATCGGCACGCGGCCGTGGCATCACTACTCAGCGCTGGTGGAGGAAGCGGGCAGCGCGCTGGCCGTCCTCGAGCGAAAGACGAGCGACCGCGGAAGCGGGCAGGCCAGTCTGTTCGCAACCGCGGTCGAGCAGGAGCCTGAACACGTGCTCGCGGGCGCAGCTGCGGACATTGAACGCTGGTCTCAGCGCGGGATCAAGCTGCTGACCGTGCTCGATCCCGACTATCCGGAGAATCTCCGAACCGTTCACGACCGCCCCCCCGTGATCTTCGTCGCGGGCCGACTGCAACCGCACGATTCTCGCTCAGTCGCTGTCGTGGGCGCACGCGAGGCATCGTCCGAGGGAACCGCCAGCGCCGGAGCGATCGCCGAACATCTCGTAGACGAGCATTACACCGTCTGCTCCGGCCTTGCCGCAGGCATCGACACAGCGGTGCACACGGCGACGCTGGCGCGAGGCGGGCGGACGATCGCCGTCATCGGCGCCGGCCTGGGACACGTCTACCCCCGGCAGAACGCGGAGCTACAGCGACGGATCATCAGCGACGGCGTGGTGATCTCTCAGTTCTGGCCGGACACCCCGCCGTCTCGTCGTAGCTTCCCCATGCGAAACGCCGTGATGTCTGGGCTGACCCTCGGCAGCGTCGTCGTGGAGGCGACCCGCACGAGCGGCGCTCGGACTCAGGCGCGGCGGGCCCTGGCCCACGGCCGCCCAGTGTTCCTGCTGCGCCCGCTGTTGCAAGAACCGTGGGCACGCGAATTCGCCGAGCGCCCCGGCGTGCACATCGTGGATGAGCCGGCCGAGATCACTGAGGTCATCGAGCGCCTGACGTCATCGGGCGTGCTCAGTCCGTGAGTTCAGTCCATGCCGACGATCGGGGAGCTCACAGCCGTCTATGGGAACTTCATGCTCAGCCCGCGGCGGGGGGTTGAGGTCTGTGAGAGGTGCTTCAACTTCACCGACGGCTACTCGCAATGCTACGCCTGCTCCCACAACGAGAACTGGCTCGATGCGATCGCGCCCATCTCATACAGCGTCGCTCACGAGCAGCTCCATCACGCGCTGGCCAGCTACAAGCGACTGTACGGAGAGCCGGCGAGGCGGCTCCGGGTGGAGTTGGCAGCGCTCCTCTGGCGCTTTCTCGCCGAGCACGAGGGCTGCGTGGGGCGAGCAGCCGGGGTGAGCGGCTTCGAGCTCGTGAGCACCGTCCCCTCCGGCGCGCGCGAAAGGGACGAGCAGCACCCGTTGCGGAGCATCGTCGGCGCGCTCGTCGCGCCCACCCGCGATCGCCACGAGCGCCTGCTCGAGCGTTCCTGTGCCGATGTGCCTCCTCGGCAGTTCCACCGCGACAGGTTTCGGGCGCGACGAGGGCTGCACGGCCAGTCGGTCCTCCTGATCGACGACACGTGGACCACCGGGGCGAGCGCGCAGAGCGCGGCCGCCGCCCTGAAGACTGCCGGGGCCGGCGCGGTCGCGGTCGTGGTGATCGGACGGCATCTGAACCGCGAGTGGCATCAGAACGACAGGCTGCTGCGGGGCCTCACGCAGCCGTTCGACTGGACCCGGTGCCCGCTGTGTCCCGAGTCGGCGATTACCACCTCAAGCAGCGGGGTAGGCTGGCAAACGCCATACCGGGTCACCGGAGGGAGATGTCGGTGAGGAGAGAGGTACAGGGAGTGTGTAGATCACCGCGACGCAAACGCGCCGCGACCGTCCTGATCTCGTGTCTTGGCCTGCTGATCGCGGGCTGCGGCTCCTCGTCGAACGGGCCGCCGACGCTCAACTGGTATGTATTCCCCGAACCGTCTGGGTCATTTGCCAAGGCGGCTGCCGAGTGCAGCGCAGCCTCCGGCGGCCAATACAAGATCAACCTCAACCTCCTCTCCACCGATTCAGACCAGCAGCGCGTTTCGCTCGTCCGACGGTTGGCGGCCAAGGATCCATCGATCGACATTGTGGCGATGGACGTCGACTGGACGGCCGAGTTCGCCACCGCCAAGTGGATCCTCCCGTGGCCGACCGCGCTGGCCTCGCAGGAAACCCAGGGGGCCCTCGCTGGACCGGTCGCCACCGCCACCTGGAAGGGCAGGCTGTATGCCGGCCCGCTCAACTCCAACACCCAACTCCTGTGGTATCGCAAGGATCTTGTCCCTAATCCGCCCAAGACCTGGGACGAGATGATCAACGACGCGATCGCGCTGGCCAAGCGGGGCAAGCCGCACTACATCGAGGAGCAGGGCAAGCAATACGAAGGTCTGGTCGTCTGGTTCAACTCGCTGGTCGACTCCGCCGGCGGACAGATCGTGACCAGCGACAACAAAGTCGTGGTGGACCAGTCGACGAAGACGGCGGCCTCGATCATGCACCGGCTCGCGACCTCACCGGCCGCCGATCCGTCGCTCAACACCGCGAAGGAGGACGACGCGCGGACCGCGTTCGAGAAGGGCGGTGCGGCGTTTGAGATCAACTACCCGTTCGTCTGGCCGGCAGCGCAGAAGGCCGGAATCCAGGCCAAGATGGGCTACGCGTTGTTCCCCACCGTCACCCCCGGCACTGCCCCGCGCGTCTCGATCGGGGGCTACAACCTTGGGGTCTCGGCCTTTTCGAAGCACCCGCAGCAGGTATTTGCGGCGATCAAGTGCCTGACCCAGCCGAAGAACCAGGTCGTGGATGCGATCAAGGGCGGCCTCGCGCCAGTGACTGCCAGCATCTACGACGAGTCGGCAATCGCCAAGCAGTATCCGTTTCACGCCCTTCTGAAGGCTCAGATTCAGCACTACGGGATCCGACCGAAGTCGCCGGCCTACGCGGACATCTCGCTGGCGATTCAGAAGTCCCTATCACCGACATCGAGCATCATTCCGAGCAGCGTCGTCAACACGCTGCGCGATGAGATCAAGAAATCCCTGTCCTCCGGAGCGTTGTTGTGAGCTCGGGCGCGATTGCCAGTCCGCAACCAGCCGCAGCGGCTCCCGGTGGCCGCCGTAGGCACCTGACCGAACGGGCCAAAAGCGAGCGTCGGCTGGCCGCGATCCTAGTCGGGCCGGCCGCGATCGTGATGGTCGCCGTCGTCGCCTATCCGATCATCGACGCAGTCGTCCTGTCGCTGCAGCGCTCGGATCTGCGCTTCCCCGGCGCTACCAAGTTCATCGGCCTGGACAACTACGCCCACGTGCTGTCCTCGACCGTATGGTGGCAGGACGTCCTGCACACCACGATCATCACGGTGGTCAGCGTGAGCATCCAGTTCGTCCTCGGCATGCTGCTCGCGCTGGCAATGCACCGGGCGATTTTCGCCCGCGGAGCCGTGCGGGCGATCGCGCTCGTTCCCTACGGGATCGTCGCCGTCGTGGCGGCGTACTCATGGCAGTACGCGTGGCAACTGAACAGTGGCTGGATCCCGAAGCTCCTCGGGCTGACCACCGATCCGCTGAGCCATCAGTTCACCACCTACGTCGCGATCATCATCACCGAGATCTGGAAGAACACGCCGTTTATGGCCTTGCTGCTGCTGGCGGGCCTGGCGCTGGTCCCCGACGAGTTGCACGAAGCGGCAAGGGTCGACGGTGCGACCACGTGGCAACGCTTCGTCCGGATCACGGTCCCGCTGATGAAGCCGGCGATCCTCGTGGCGCTCCTGTTCCGCACGCTTGACGCGTTCCGGATCTTCGACACGATCTACATCTTCAACCAGGGCGCCCAGGGCACCGAGTCGATTTCGATGCTCAACTACAGCACGCTGCTGAACCGGCTGAACCTCGGGCTCGGATCGGCGGTCTCCGTGCTGCTGTTCTTGCTCGTGGCATTGATCGCCTTCCTGTTCATCAAGGGATTCGGCGCCGGTGCGGCTCCTGGAGGGGAGGCCAAATGAGCGACCGGCTCAAGCAGCGCAGCGGCTGGTCTTTGGCCTTGCTGGTAATCGTCGTCGCCTCGCTCGTACCCGTGCTGTGGATCGTGATGCTGTCGCTGAAGACCCCGGCCACGGTCACCGACGGGAGCTTCATCCCCCATCAGTGGACGCTCGCCAACTACTCGGACATCTTCAAGGCCGGCGTCTTCACCTCGGCGTTGCGCAACTCGATCGGGATCGCGCTGATCTCGACCTTCCTCGCCGTGTTGCTGGCCTGCGCCGCCGCTTACGCCATCGCTCGGTTGGACTTCCCCGGCAAGCGGGTGATCCTCGCCGTGTCGCTGGCCGTGGCGATGTTCCCTCAAGTCTCGCTGGTCGGCCCGCTCTACAACCTCTGGCGCCAGATCGGCCTCTACGACACGTGGCCCGGGCTGGTCCTCCCCTACATGACTTTCGCGTTGCCGCTGTCGATCTACACCCTGTCAGCGTTCTTCAAGGAGATTCCGTGGGAGCTCGAGCAAGCGGCCCAAGTCGATGGCGCCACTCCAGCGCAGGCATTCCGCAAGGTGATCGCCCCGCTCGCCACGCCGGGGATCGCGACCACGTTCATCATCGTGTTCATCATCTGCTGGAACGACTTCATCTTCGCGATTTCACTGACCTCCACCTCGAACGCACAAACTGTGCCTGCGGCCATCGCCCTCTTCCCCGGCGTATCCCAGTTCACAGTTCCGATCGGGGACATTGCCGCGGCGGCGGTCGTCGTCACTGTGCCGGTGATGTTGCTCGTGATCCTGTTCCAGCGCCGAATCGTCGCCGGCCTGACCGCGGGCGCGGTAAAGGGATAAGACCGACAAGGAGCCCCAGAAATGGCCGAAATCGAACTCAACGACATCACCAAGCGCTATCCGGATGGGTACGAGGCGGTCAAGCACCTGAGCCTCGATGTGCCCGACGGCGAGCTGATGATTCTGGTGGGTCCGTCGGGCTGCGGTAAGTCGACTGCCCTGCGAATGGTGGCCGGCCTCGAGGACATCTCCGAAGGCGAGCTCAAGATCGGCGGCCAGGTCGTCAACGACAAAGCCCCGAAGGATCGCGATATCGCGATGGTGTTCCAGAACTACGCTCTGTACCCGCACATGACGGTGCGGGAGAACATGGGGTTTGCGCTGAAGCTGGCGAAGGTGCCCGACGAGGAGATCAACCGCAAGGTCACCGACGCGGCCAAGACCCTCGACCTCGAGCAGCACCTCGACCGCAAGCCGGCCAACCTCTCCGGCGGTCAACGCCAGCGGGTGGCGATGGGGCGCGCGATCGTGCGTGACCCCAGCGTGTTCCTGATGGACGAGCCGCTGTCGAACCTCGACGCGAAATTGCGCGTCCAGATGCGGACCGAGATCTCTCGCATCCAACAGCGACTGAACACGACCATGATCTATGTCACGCACGACCAGACCGAGGCGATGACGCTCGGTGACCGGATCGCTGTGATGCGCGCAGGCATCCTGCAGCAGGTCGGACCACCGAGCGAGCTCTACGCCCACCCCAACAGCCTGTTCGTCGCCGGATTCATCGGATCCCCGTCGATGAACTTCCTGCCCGGGGAACTGGAGGGCGACAAGGTGCGCCTCCCGATCGGCGACGTGACCCTGCCTGAGGAGCTCAAGCAGAAGCTGAACGCTGGACCGGGCGGAGGCCGGAAGGGTGTGATCGCCGGACTGCGCCCAGAGGACTTCGAGGACGCGAGCCTCGTCGGCGACACCTCCGGCGGCACAACGTTCAAGACGAAGATCGACGTGCTCGAATCGATGGGGGCCGAGTACTACGCCTATTTCGTGGTGGAGTCAGAGCGGGTTTCCTCGAGTGAGCTCGAGGAGCTGGCCCAGGACGCAGGCGCGGCCGACCTGCCGCATTCGCACGAGGGCAGCCAGGTAGTGGCTCGACTCGAGGCGGCGAGCAAGGTCCGCAAGGGCGAGGAGCTGGAGCTGTGGTTCAACTCCTGGCACCTGCATCTGTTCGACCCCGAGACCGGACGCAGTCTGCTCGCCGGGGATGGGGCCGCCCAGCCCCCTGTCGCAGCCGGATAAGCTCGCAGACAAGATGCCGACGCCGCGCTCCACCGGGATGCCGGGCGTCGACGCGCAGCACGACTTTCTGCGCGCGCGCCGCCGTGCGACCGCAGCCCGTGTCGCGGCGCGGCTGCGAGGCGAGCCCGACGACGTCGGCGTGATCCTTCCCTACGAGGAGGTCATCCAGGCGCTCGGCTTCGTCAGCGAGCGCTCGGAGGGCCTGAAGGTGGTGGGCCTTGACCTGATCGTGGGAACGGTGGACCGGGAACGCGATTTCGATCGCCGGTTCCGCCCGACGTCGAGCCGAGTCCGTAGCCGCTGGGAGCACATCGCAGCCGCGATGCGCCGGGGCGAGTCGATGCCGCCGGTCGACCTCCTGCGCGTCGGCGAGATCTACTTCGTGCGTGACGGACATCACCGCGTGTCGGTGTCGCGAGCGCTCGGAAGAGAGGACATCGACGCCTACGTGACCGAGGTCGTGACGCGCGTTGGCGCCGACGAGGCGGTAACGCTGGCCAACCTTCCGACCAAGAGTCACGAGCGCGTCTTCTTTGAGCGAGTACCGATCGAAGAGGCCTCCCGCGGCGAGATCAAGTTCGACGATCCGTGGGATTACACCGTGCTCGCCGAGGCGGTTGAGGCCTGGGGGTTCCGCGTGAGCCAGGCCCGCGAGGAACGGCTCGAGCGCCGCGACACCGCTCACCTCTGGCTGGAGACTGAGTATCGCCCGGTCGTCGCCATGCTGCGCGAAGCGGACATGATCCGCCGAAGCACCGACGCCGAGGCGTATCTGCGGATAGCCGAAGAGCGCTACCGGCTGCTACGAACCCACAGCTGGAACGACGACATCCTCGAGCAGCTGATCGACGCCGGCAAGACGAAGAGGCGGCGCTAGCCGCCGCCCAGTGCGGTTCGGGTAGCCTGCGCGCGTCGATGGCGAGTCCGGCACCACCTCCCTCGGACGCCACGGCCGGAGCGCGCCGACGCTACGCCCCGCGCATGCCCCCTGAGCGGCGGCGTGAGCAGTTGCTCGACGCTGCTCTGAGCGTGATCTTGGCGCAGGGCTACAGCGGGGTGTCGATGGAGGCGGTCGCCCGGGCGGCAGGAGTAACACGACCCGTCGTCTATGACCATTTCCCCAACCTCTCGCGACTGCTTTATGCATTGATCGAGCGCGAAGAGCGTTATGCCCTCGCGCAGCTCGAGAACGTCGTCCCAGCTGAGCTTTCCGGCATTGAGCCCGCCGAGCTGCTGTGCGAAGGTGTGAAGCAGCTGCTCGACGCGATCGCCAACCGCCCGGCGACGTGGCGGTTGATTCTGCTCCCGCCGGCCGGCACTCCCGCGATTGTGCGCCAGCACGTGGAGACAAACCGTGGACACACGCTTGCGCGCATCCAGGAGGTGGTGAGATGGGCCTTGCAGCAACCGGAGCTACCGGATGATCTGGATGTAGAACTGGCCGCGCGGGCGATCCGCGATCTTGCCGAAGAGGCGGGGCGAATGGTGCTGACCGACCCGGAGCGCTTTCCACCGGAGCGCTACCAACGTTTCGTCGAGGCCGTCATGCGGCTGCTCTGGCCGCGTGATGAGACCGGTTCTTGAGCGCTCCGCGCTGGAGCTCGCGGGGGAGATCCGGTGCGGTGATCTGACCGCCACGGAGGTGGTCGCGGCGCACATGGATCGCCACCGGCAGACCGCGCCGTGGCTGCGGGCCATCGCAGCCGACCGCTATGAGGAGGCCCAACGAGACGCCGCTGAGGTGGATGCGCAGATCGCTCGAGCGTCTGCTGGCGAGGTTCTGCCGCCGCTCTTGGGTATCCCCTTCACCGTCAAAGAGTCGATCGCCGTGCAGCGGATGCCGCAGTCAGCCGGGCTCGTTGCCCGACGCGAATTTCGCTCCGAGCGCAATGCCCCCGCGGTGCAGCACCTCGTCGATGCGGGGGCAATACCTGTCGGAGTGACCAATACGTCTGAGCTGACTCTGTGGATCGAGTCGGGCAACCGCCTCTATGGGCGAACCAGCAACCCGTACCAAGCCGGCCGAACCGCCGGCGGCTCATCGGGAGGTGAGGGCGCGGCGGTCGGGATCGGAGGCTCGGTTTTCGGTGTCGCCTCGGACATTGCGGGGTCGATCCGGGTTCCTGCGTTCTTCTGCGGTGTGTTTGGTCACAAGCCCTCACCGGGCCTCGTCTCCAACCACGGCATGTATCCGCCCGCCCCAGACGGGGAGGCGGCGAGGATGCTCCAGACCGGCCCGCTTGCGCGGAGGGCGGAGGATCTGATGCCGCTGCTGCAGACGATGGCCGGGCCAAGTGCGCCGCAGGGCGATCCGCGGACGGTGTCCCTGGAGGGGATGCCGGTGACCAGCCTCGAGAACACCTCGCTACTGCCGATGAGCCGCGAGCTGCGAGACGCACGTGAGCGGGCGCTGGACGCCCTCGCCCGCGCGGGCGCGCTGATCCGGCACGTGGAGCTGCGTAGCTGGCGGCGGGCGGTGTTGCCGTTCCTGGCCACGCTTCAGGCGGGTTCGGAGCAGACGACGAGCGGCCTGCTCGAGGCGGCGGGGGTACCGCGACCGACCTGGCGGACACTCCTGCGTCGCGACGGTCCGCACACGACTGCGACCCGAATCGCGCTCGCGGCGGAACGCCTTCCGCAGGCCCGGGGCGCAGCTCTGGAGCGCCAGCTGGCGGCGGCACGAACGCTGGCCTCCGAGCTTGTCGAGGCAATCGGGGACGGCGTCCTGCTGCACCCGCCCCATCCGCGGACGGCGCCGCGTCACGGGGCCACGATCGGACGGCCGTGGCTCCTGACTCCGACCGCGATGTTCAACCTCGCGGGTGTACCGGTGACCGAGGTTCCACTGGGACTCTCAGCCGCCGGCCTACCCCTGGGAGTGCAGGTCGCGGCCGGACGCGGACGCGACCATGTGACGATCGCGGTGGCACTCGAGCTCGAGCGCGTGTTCGGAGGCTGGGTCCCGCCCTGGCTGGCCTAGGGCTGGCCGGCCGGGGACCTGCTGCGCCTCCCATGCGCTTCCGCCTCAAACCGGCCCCTTAACGACGACGGGGGCCCCGCTTCAGGGTCCCCGTCGCTGATCCCAAACACGCTCACGGCCGGGTTGAGCGTGTCCTCCGGGAGATCAGTTCCCCCGCCTAAACTCGCCGCGGCGGAGAAAGTTGCGCGGGACACTCGCAAACTTCTCTTGCCATACTGGCACTCCCCATCAAGGGGGCGTAGCTCAGTTGGTTAGAGCGCCGGCCTGTCACGCCGGAGGTCGCGGGTTCAAGTCCCGTCGCTCGCGCCATTCCCACTATCGCTACACGCGTTGATGACACTTTCTGTCCAGGCGCGGTCATAATATCCGCTCTCGGCACATCAGCAGACCCCAATTTTTGCTGGGCTTTCTTGGCACAAGATCGAGAGTGCCGGTCCGGGAAGCCGGCGACCCGTCGTGAAGCGGGGATCGTCGCTGAATTTGCTCGCCAATTGAACGGATGGTGGAGAAGGATCAGGGGATGGCGAGGTCAGGGCGTGCCAACGGTCCTAACCAGCGAATAGCTCGTGCTTCTGCCACCTGCAGGATCCTTCGTGAGCACGCCGCGCTTGACTAAATCGTCGATGTCACGAGATGCGGAATCTTGGGAACACTTCTCGATCTTCGCCCACTTGGAGGATGTCAGTTTGCCCTCGAACCCCTCCAACAATCGATTGATCATGTCGCACTGACGTTCGTTGAGAGTCTCGCCAGCGTGAGCTTGCCAGAAACGGGATTTCGCCAGGACGTTGCTGAGAACGCCGTCGGCTCTTCCGAAAGCGCGATCAAGGCAGGCAAGGAACCATTCCAGCCATGCAGTGATATCCAGGTCGCCTTTCTGAGCTGCCTCGAGCGCGTCGTAGTAGGCCTTTCGCTCCAGTTGGATCTGTGCCGACATACTGTAGAACCGCTGAGGGCTTTGCTCGGATCGAGCAAGCGCCATGTCGGCAATGGCCCGAGCAATGCGTCCATTTCCATCTTCGAATGGATGAATGGTAACGAACCATAGATGCGCGATTCCCGCCTTGAGGACAGGATCAACGACTACGTCGCTGTCGAACCATTTGAGGAAGGCACCCATCTGGCGCGCGAGCTTCCGCGCCCCAGGTGCCTGATAGTGGACGCGCTCGCGACCGGCAGGTCCAGAAACGACCTGCATTGGGCCATCTTCTTCCTTCCGCCACCCTCCAACGCGAATTTTGCGCATGCCGCTGCGACCTGTTGGAAAGAGCGCCGCGTGCCAACCAAACAGACGATCTGCTGTGAGATGCTTGTCGTAGCTCTGGGTCGCGTCGAGCATCATTTCGACCACTCCTTCAACATGCCGGTCGGCTGGCACGAGAGCCCCGATGTCGATTCCAAGCCGACGCGCAATCGAAGAGCGGACTTGCTGGCGGTCGAGCATTTCTCCTTCGATTTCGCTGGACTTTAGAACGTCCTGCGTCAGCGTCTGGAGCATGGCCTCATTGCGAAGAGAGAAGCCCAAACCCTGCATATGGCCGACCAACCGGCCTTGCCGGTGGCGGACGGCAGCCAAGGGTTGAAGCAATCGCTCCTCCGCCCATCGGAAGCGCGGCCAATTCTTCTGTTCGTGGATATATCTCACCTGATATTCTCCGCATATTTTGCGGAGAATATAGTCCTAATCTCCGCGCCCGGCAAGGCCAATCTCCGCAAAAGATGCGGAGAATAAGGGCGCTATTCTCCGCATCGACTGCGCGGAACGGCCTCTATCAAGAGCCTTTTCCGTCGAACTGCTTGAAGATCGCGGGCCCGAACTTGTTTTCGCTCGCCGCGCGAGCTGCGTCGACCTCGTCGGAGGCGCGATCACGCGTTCTCGGCGCGGAGGGGTCGGGTTGCGCCGCCGGGGCAGGGGTCGGCGCCCCCTGCCCCTCTGGACTCCCCAGTGCCATGCGCCCTTCGGCGACAGGTGGCGTCGGCGGGCTAGGTGCCTTGGCCGCTGACGGCGCGGCAGGCTCCGCAAAGGCGATGAAGCCAGCCGCTACGGTGGGCAAAGCTGTGCCGGCCTCCGCTTCCCGTGTCTGCTGCATTGACGCAGCGCTCCGGTCGGGCGCCATTGCGGCCTTGGGCGCCACGTCGGCTTGCACTTCCGGCGCGGGCAGCGCGACCGGCGTCTTTATGGGTTCCTCCTCGACGGGGGCCGGCCACGCGCGCCAAGCCCCCGAGTGCAACTGAAAGGTCGTGCCGAAGTCGAGTGCTGCCCTGGGTGTCGGCGCGTCCAGCTGCAGCCAAGGCTCGGTATGCCGCGTGTCGCGACCCCAAACGATGTGAAACAACGCCAATGCCGCCAGCCCTGCCGTTACAATGGCAATACCGCTCGGTCTGTACATGCGCCCTCTCTGCTGCCCGACTTGGTCCAAGTGGCGCCGACGCGCACGTTTCCCGCTTTTCCTTTGCGTGTCCCCCGCGCAGGCACGACGCTGCCCGCATGGCGGGCAGCCATCTCCCGGGGGCATAGGCGCCATTTGTGTCGATACCGGGAACTTGAGCTCGGCCGTAGTCGTGACGGCCTTCGGGGCCCGTCAGGCCAAGGATGTGCGACGCTGCCGCAGGGTTGCGCGCGGCAATCGCTTGCGTTAACAGCTTTCAGGAGCGAACTGCGGCGCCCGCTGCGGTGCGGGAGCTTTCCCATGAACCAACTGCTCATGGACTATCTGCCGCTTGCCGTGTTCATCGGCGTGGCGCTCGTGATCGGGCTGGCGCTGATGGTGGCGCCGTTCCTGGTGGCCGTGCGCAACCCCGATCCGGAGAAGGTTTCCGCCTACGAGTGCGGCTTCAACGCCTTCGATGACGCGCGCATGAAGTTCGACGTGCGCTTCTACCTGGTGTCGATCCTCTTCATCATCTTCGACCTCGAGGTGGCCTTCCTGTTCCCGTGGGCGGTGGCGTTCAAGGACGTCGGCGCCTTCGGCTTCTGGTCGATGATGGTGTTCCTGGGCGTCCTGACGATCGGTTTCATCTACGAATGGCGCAAGGGCGCGCTGGAGTGGGATTGAAGATGGGCAGTAGGCAATAGGCAATAGGCAATCGGTGACGACCAGCGCAATAGTGCGATCCAACAGAGACCTGAGGGTCTGGCGAGAAGCTATGGATCTCGCGGAGGCCTGCTACCGATTGTCGGTTGGATTTCCGCGCGACGAGCTCTACGGATTGACGTCACAAACCCGGCGCTCTGCAGTATCGGTGCCGGCCAACATCGCAGAAGGCTATGGTCGCGAGAACACGGGGTCCTATGTCCAGTTCTCGAAGGTCGCGCAAGGGTCGCTTAAGGAACTGGAGACACATCTCGAGCTGATCGAACGGATCGGGATTGCGAACCGTGAGGCCACTGCACCAATCCTCGATCGCTGCGAGGTGGTTGGTAAGATGCTCAACTCTTTGATCCGATCGCTTCAGCGACACGGTACCAGGGACACCGAGTAATGGCCGAATTGCCGATTGCCGATTGCCGATTGCCGTTCTCGGAGGTCAACAACAGGCTCGCCGACAAGGGCTTCCTCGTCACCACCACGGACGACCTCATCAATTGGGCCCGCACCGGCTCGCTGATGTGGATGACCTTCGGGCTCGCCTGCTGCGCGGTCGAGATGATGCAGGCCTCCATGCCGCGCTGGGATCTGGAACGCTTCGGCTTCGCCCCGCGAGCCTCTCCGCGTCAGTCCGACGTCATGATCGTCGCCGGCACGCTGTGCAACAAGATGGCCCCCGCGCTGCGCAAGGTCTACGACCAGATGCCCGAGCCGCGCTACGTCATCTCCATGGGCAGCTGCGCCAACGGTGGCGGCTATTATCACTACTCCTACTCGGTGGTGCGCGGCTGCGACCGCATCGTGCCGGTCGACATCTACGTGCCGGGCTGTCCGCCGACGGCAGAGGCACTCCTCTACGGCGTACTGCTGCTGCAGCGCAAGATCCGCCGCACCGGCACCATCGAGCGCTGAGGATCCCGCATGCGTATTGCCAACATCCCGTTCGGCACCACGAATTGGGCTGTCGTCGAGCCGACCACGCACAAGGGCGAGGCTGGGGTGGCGACTTGGCGCACGAGGCAGTTCGGCGACATCCGCGTGAGGATGGTGGAGTATTCGCCCGGCTACATGTCCGACCATTGGTGCGAGAAGGGGCACATCCTCTTCTGCGTCGAGGGCGAGTTGCATACGGATCTCGAGGACGGCCGGTCCTTCACCCTGAAGCCCGGCATGAGCTACCAGGTGGCTGATGGCGGCGAGCCGCATCGGTCGCACACCGCCAAGGGTGCGCGGCTGTTCATTGTGGATTGAGCGGGTTGCATGACGGGCTCCCAGACCTGCGGCGCAAATACTAGGCGAGGATGAAATCGCATGATCGTGCGCACGTGGGTGGCCTACGCGAGACCTGGAAATGCTCGTGCCTACCGTGAGCATGTGAAAGGTGCCGTGCTGCCGCAGCTTCGCAAGCTTCCGGGCTTTCTGGGTTTGAGCGTATGTGAGGCCGAGCGCGGGGATCGTGTCGAGATCCTGGTGATAAGTCGCTGGGCATCCATCGACGCCATCAAATTGTTTGCGGGACCGAAGCCCGAGCGCGCCGTCGTGGATCCCGGTGCGAGGACGATTCTGAGTGAGTTTGACGATTTCGCCACCCACTACGAAGTGCTGCTGGAAGCGGCGGACAGGCAATGACGATGGCGCTTCAGGATCTGGCCAAGCACGTGGAGGCCATCTTGGAGGGCAGCATCGCCCGCCAGCAGATCGCGCTGGGCGAGCTGACGCTGGTAGTGGCGCCCGAGCGGATCGTGCAAGTGCTGACGATCCTGCGTGATGACGCCCAGTGCCAGTTCGAGCAGCTGATAGACGTCTGCGGCGTCGACTACCCGGAGCGGGCCAAACGCTTCGACGTGGTCTACCACCTGCTCTCCCCGCGCCGGAACCAGCGCATGCGCGTCAAGTGCGAGACGGACGCGGAGACCGCCGTCCCGAGCGTCATCGAGCTGTTTCCGGCCGCCAACTGGTACGAGCGGGAGGCCTACGACATGTACGGCATCCTGTTCTCCGGCCACCCCGACTTGCGCCGGATCCTCACCGACTACGGCTTCCAGGGCCATCCCCTGCGCAAGGACTTCCCGCTCACCGGCTACGTCGAGGTGCGCTACGACGACGACCAGAAGCGCGTGGTCTACGAGCCGGTGAAGCTGACGCAGGAATTCCGCTCCTTCGACTTCGAGAGCCCGTGGGAGGGGGTCGATTACGTGCTGCCGGGGGATGAGAAGGCGAAAGGGTGAGTAGTGAGATAGTGAGTCGTGAGATAGTGAGATAGTGAGTAGTGAGTAGTGAGATAGTGAGATAGTGAGATAGTGAGTAGTGAGATAGTGAGATAGTGAGT
>JRHI01000110.1_pt1 | contig 85965 bp, 76 predicted proteins | sample 215371 | NCBI WGS metagenome assembly JRHI01 (sample SAMN02929681, study PRJNA255918) | sediment metagenome | biome: cave system; feature: Ice Cave; material: Sediment; isolation source: sediment from deep within a dark volcanic ice cave with no known source of... ... | reverse complement strand
AAAAAATTCCTTTGCCCCGCAGGCGATCCCTCCCGGGGGCCCGGCTGCAACCGCCGACCCCAATGACCGGTTGTAGGGGCCGGCCTGCTTCCCTGGGACGCCGCGGTGGCCGGGCCTTCAGTTTTGCTTCTGTTTGGTTTTGATGCGTTTGTCTTCACTTCCAGGTTCGGCGAGATGAATCGATTGGCGTCCACCAACCTGGAGATCTTCTAACATGTACACAGACGAATCGCTCAATTGCGTCGAATGCAACGCTCCGTTTGCCTTTACTTCCGGCGAACAGGAATTCTTTGCATCCAAGGGCTTCACGAACAAGCCGAACCGGTGCCCCAGCTGCCGCGCGGCCCGCAAGGCCAATGGTGGCCGTTCGGGCGGCGCAAGTTCCGGAGACCGTCCGCAGCGCGAGATGTTCAGCGCGCAATGCAGCCAATGCGGCAAGGAAGCGCGCGTGCCGTTCCAGCCGAGCGGTGACAAGCCGGTCTACTGCCGCGACTGTTTCCAATCGCGTCAATCCTACCGCTAACGAGCATCGCCCGCCCCGGCGGGTGACTCCTTAACAAGCCGCAAAGCCCGCCGCGCCATCCAGTCGGATGCGCCGGCGGGCCAGCCAGCGGCTCGACTACGGGTGCGTCATATTGACGGGGACGACGTACTTGTCGTACTCTTCCGCGCTGACATAGCCGAGATCGAGGGCCGTTTCTCGGAGTGTTGCGTTTTTCTTGTGCGCGGTCTTGGCGATCTCGGCAGCTTTGTCGTAACCGATATGCGGCGCGAGCGCCGTCACCAACATCAGCGAGTTTTGGACATGTCGGGCGATGACGTCCTCGTTTGCCTTCAGACCCTCCACGCAGTGCTCCCGGAACATCGTGCATGCGTCGCGCAAGAGCGTGGTCGAGTGCAGGAAATTCATGATCATCACCGGGTTGAAAACGTTGAGTTCGAAGTTTCCCTGCGAGCCGCCAAAGCTGATCGCTAGATCGTTTCCGTAGACCTGCACGCAGACCATCGTCATCGCTTCGGACTGCGTCGGATTGACCTTTCCCGGCATGATCGATGAGCCTGGCTCATTTTCCGGTAACGAAAGCTCGCCCAGGCCGGCCCGCGGTCCGGAACCAAGCCACCGAATGTCGTTCGCGATCTTCATTAGCGCGGCCGCCAGGGCCTTAAGCCCCCCCGAGGCGTACACGACCTCGTCATGCGAGGCCAGCGCGGCGAATTTGTTGGGATGCGATCGGAACTGCAGGCCGGTGAGGTCGGCAATTTTCTGCGCTGCGCGATGGCCGAATTCCGGGTGGGCGTTGAGTCCCGTTCCGACGGCGGTTCCGCCGATGGCGAGATCGTAGAGTCCGTCAAGCGTTTGACGACAGCGAGCGATGCCGCGGTCAAGCTGGCTGACGTAACCGGAAAATTCCTGTCCCAACGTCAGCGGCGTAGCATCTTGCAAGTGCGTGCGGCCGGTCTTTACGATGTGCGTCCATTGCTTGGCTTTGACGTCGAGCGCATCCCGAAGCTTTTCGACCGCCGGCAGCATGCCGACCATTGCTTCGGCGGCAGCCATGTGCATCGCGGTTGGAAATGTGTCGTTCGATGACTGCGACATGTTCACATCATCGTTCGGGTGAATGGGCCTTTTCGAACCCATCACGCCGCCGGCCAGCTCGATCGCGCGATTCGCGATGACCTCGTTGACGTTCATGTTCGTCTGCGTGCCGGAGCCTGTCTGCCATACCCGGAGCGGAAAATGCTCCGCCAACTCTCCCGCGATGACCTCGTCGGACGCCCGAACGATGAGCGACGTTTTATTTTCGTCGAGTTTGCCGAGGTCGCGGTTCACCAGTGCGGAAGCTTTTTTGAGCACGGCCATGGCATGGATCACTTCCGTCGGCATGACGTCGTCGCCGATGGCGAAATGGATCAACGAGCGAGCGGACTGCGCGCCGTAGTATTTGTCAGCCGGGACGTCGATCGATCCCATGCTGTCGGTCTCGGCGCGCGTCGCGCGCGTGCCGTTAGTGGTGACGACGGTCTGCTTCATAAATGTCCTCGACGAAAAAGAGGCGGAACGACTCCTTCACGATACCGCGGCAGTTCAGGAGTGCGCGCCGATGTTTGTAGCCAAGCATGCCAGCACTACCCACAACCTGATCGAATGAGCCTTCGGGCATCCTGCCATCCGGCCACTCCAGTCTCATCTGCCGCTTGATGCCGTCCGCCGCTTGACGCCGCCTGGGCTCGCTGGCCGCCAGGTTGAGCGCGCCGTTCAACGAAGGTCGTATTGGCTGGGATGTCGCAGATACCTCGGACCTGCGCCCTCAGAGCTGCCAGCCCAGCGAGCGTCCTTGTTGCATGGGCAGATCGCTAACGCCGAAGGAGACATAATGGAGCGCAAACCGGAACACAGTCATAAACACGACCATCCTGGCGGTGTCGTTCACGATCACTCGCACGAACACGAGCACGAGCACGAACACGAGCATCAAGGCGGAGTTGTTCACGAGCACCCACATGTCCACGATGAGCATGAGCATACCCACAAGCCGGATGGAAGCATCGTTCATCCGCGCGAGCATAAACACGAACACTAACTAGCGCGTCCCGACGCCGGCCACTTGCACACGCTGATCATCGCCACCCCGCTCGGTGCGGCCTTAAAGATCGTCCGTGACGAGATGGGGATCGTCGACAGCAGGTTCGTGGCAGCGCAGGCGCCGGCGAAGCGAGCGGGCGACGCGCTGTTGCGGGAGGCGGCGGCGCAAACGCGAGCCTATTTTGCCCGGCGACTGAAACGGTTCGATTTGCCGTTTTCGCTGTGCGGCACGCGATTGCAAGTCGAAGTCTGGCGCTTAGTCGCCAAGCTGGAATTCGGCCAAATCGTCTCGTACGCCGACGCGGCGCGCGCGATTGGACGCCCGCTGGCGCACCGCGGCGTTGCGGCAGCGCTGGGCAAGACGCCGCTCGCACTCTACGTGCCGGCCCACCGAGTCATCGGTGCGGATGGCAAGATCAAAGGCGCAGCCTCTCGTTCGATGCGCCATCGATTGCTGGAATTCGAAGGCCACGCCGGCTACAGGCGCCTGTAGCGTACCGACGCGCTTAGGCGGCCTTTTCCATCTCCGGCGAGTACTGTCCCAGTGAGGCTGCGCTGTTGCATCGCGCGCGCTTCGCCAGCGCGGCTTGGCCTGCGCCGATGTTCGCTTCGGCGCCTTTCCAAGCGTTCATCGCCGCTTGATGCAAGGCGCGGCCGAACGAAAACGTCAGGGGCCACGGCGCGCGACCTTTGGCGAGCCGGTTCATCTCGCTCAGGTGGGCCGCGGCGAGCTCGTCGCTCTGACCGCCGGACAAGAATGCAATTCCGGCCACCGCCGCCGGCACCCAGCGTAGCAAGCACTGCACGGTCGCCCCGGCCACTTCCCGAACCGAGGCTTGATTCGAACTCTTGCCACCACTGACCACCATGCTCGGCTTAAGGACCATGTGCTCGTAGACGACACCGGCGCGCGCTAAGTGCTCGAACACGATGCGCAAGACGAGTTCATGGACGTCGTACGAACGCTCGAGTGTATGGTCGCCGTCCATGAGAACCTCCGGTTCCACGATCGGCACCAGACCGCCGGTTTGACACAGCGCCGCGTAGCGGGCGAGCGCGTGCGCGTTCGCCTCGACCGCGCGGCTGGACGGCATGTTGGGCCCGATGTCGATCACCGCGCGCCATTTTGCAAACTTGGCCCCCAACCTTACGTACTCGTCGATGCGCTTCGCCAGGCCGTCGAGCCCTTCGGTCACCTTTTCGCCGGTCGTGAACGGCAGCGGCACGGTGCCGGTATCGAGCTTAATGCCCGGAATCATGCCGCCGCCGGAAAGCACCGTCGAGAACGCCGTGCCATCTTTTTTCGATTGGCGAATCGTCTCGTCGAAGAGGATGACGCCGCTGACGTATTTTCCCAAGCCGGGCGTCGTAAACAGCATCTCGCGGTACGAACGGCGCATCTCTTCAGTGGGCGGAATGCCCAGCTTCTCGAAACGCTTATTGGCGGTACCAAAACTCTCGTCGGCCGCGAGTATCCCCTTGCCAGAGCCGACCATCGCCGTGGCGGTCGCTGCCAGATCGTGTTTCATGGTTCGAATGCTTCTCCCTCAGTGGATTCTGACGTTGATCGCTGCATCAGTACTTGCCGTTACTCGAGAACTTGTCAAACGTCGCCAGTTCGTGCTTGGATTCGACCGTACGAACAGTGTTCGTCAAGGATGAGATGATCAGTGACTGTGTGTAAGCGCTGCCCCGCACGTACCGGACGCCTTCGAGCAATTCCCCGTCGGTGACGCCGGTCGCCGCCAGCATCGCGAGGTCCGCGCGACACAGGTCGTCGAGCGTCAAAACCTTATTGGGATCGATCCCTTCCTGGGCAACGATTTCTTCTTCGCCGTGCCCTTCGCGCAGCCACAGTTTGGCCTGCATGTCGCCGCCCATACACTTGACGGCGCACGCGGTCACGACGCCCTCCGGCGCGCCGCCGATGCCCATCAACATATCGACGCGCGCCCACTCCTCGCGCGCCGCCATGATGCCCTTGGCGACATCGCCATCCGAAAAAAGATTGACTCGCGCGCCGAGCTTTCTCAGCCGCCGCACCTTGTCGTCGTTGCGCGGCCGTTCGAGCAGCGCCACGGTGATCTCGGAGACGGCGCGCTTGGTCGCGTTGGCATATGCCCGCACATTCTGCTCGACGCTGGCCTCGATCGAAATGACGCCGCGGCCCTGCGGCCCGACGACGATCTTGTCCATATATGCGATGCGGGTGCGAAAGAGCGAACCGCGTTCGGCGGCTGCGACAACCGAGATCGCACCCGGGCCGCCCTTCGAGGCGAGGGTCGTCCCGTCGATCGGATCGACGGCGACATCCATTCGTGGACCATCCCCCGTTCCCAGAAGCTCGCCGATGTACAGCATCGGCGCCTCGTCTTTTTCACCTTCGCCGATTACGACAATCCCATCGATGTCGACGTCCCCGAGGACGCCCCGCATCGCATCGACGGCGGCTTGGTCGACGCCGTTCTTGTCGCCCCGACCAACCATAGGACCGGCGACCACGGCCGCGGCCTCGGTGGCCCGCAGGAATTCGAATTCGATCCGCGCGTCGAGCTGTCGTCGTTTAGCCATATCGCCGAACTTATCCGCTCTTAGGGAACGCAACACCCCCTGCTCGGCGTCCCGTACGACGCTCGGCTCGATAAGCAATGCAGCGCTCGGCGCGGGTTTGTCGAAACGCGACTTTCATGCAAGCCATCAGCGGCCCCCGGTTGCGCGAGCGGTTCGCGACGCTCGCAACGTCAACGTATTTGGCCAGCCACTCGATGGGGGCCGCGCCACTGGCCTCCCGGGACGCGCTCACCGCGTATTGGGAGGCCTGGGCGAAAGACGGTCCCGAAGCATGGCTGGACTGGTTGCCCGGCATTGCCGCGGTCGCCGACAATTTGGGCGCGATTTTTAACGCACCGCCCGGCACGGTCTCGCTCGCGCCGAACGTTTCGCACTTGCAGGCGGCGATTGCGTCGACACTGGACTTTTCACCGGAGCGCAACGAAGTCGTTTTTGAAGCGCTGCAATTTCCGACGGTCACCTACGTCTGGACCGCCTGGGAACGCTTCGGTGCACGCATCATTCGCGTTCCGTCGGATGACGGCCGCACGATGTCCACCGATCGGCTGTGTTCGGCGATCACTCAGCGCACGGCAGTCGTCGTGCTCTCGCATGCCGCGTATATTTCTGGCGCGTTGATCGACGTTCCACCGATCGTCGCACGCTGCGCAGAGGTCGGCGCGCTATTCGTCCTCGATGCGTATCAAACCGTCGGCGTGGTACCGATCGACGCCGTCGCGCTCGATCTCGATATTCTCGTGGGCGGCAGCCATAAATGGTTGTGCGGCGGCCCGGGCTGCGGTTACATCTATATCAAGGCGGCGCTGCGGGCAACCCTAGCGCCGGCGCTGACCGGCTGGATGGCGCACGCGGCGCCATTCGCATTTGAACCGGCGCCGATTCGCTACGCCGACGGTGTTCACCGCTGGAACAGTGGAACGCCGACCGTCCCCGGATACCTCGTCGCCAAGGCCGGTCACGATCTGATCCGCGAGGTCGGCGTTGGCAACATCCGGGCGCATTCCACCCGTTTGACCGAACGCATCGCACAGGGCGCCCTCGAGCGAGGCCTGAGGGTTGCCACACCACTCGATCCGGCTCGCCGCACCGGCTGGATCGGCATCGACTTTCCAGGGGCCGATGCAGTAGCCCAGCGCTTGATCGATCGCCGGATTTTCGTGGACTATCGACCTGGCTGCGGTATCCGGGCCAGCGCCCACTTCTACACCAGCGACGATGACGTCGACGCGTTCTTCGGCGCCCTCGACGAATTACGCCGCTAGAAGCGCACGCGCCAGCAGGCATTACTTCGAGCCGATGACGATGATATTCGAACGCGTTCCTCGGCGGGTGTTCATGCTGCGATGAAAGGTGCCGGTTACGGTGGCCTGTCCATTTTGCGACGCGCCACTCCGGTCGATCACGCTCAGGCAGCCGAAATCGCAGATTTGAAACAGAGCGATCTTCCCGCGCGGCGTGGTGCGAGACTTATAGTCCGAGACGGTTCCCACCACGCTGATGGAATGATTGTCGTACGCCTCTGGATTGGCAAGCACGGTCGACGGCTTGAGCGCTTCATCAGCTTGGACGATGACGCCGGCAAACAATAAGATGCCGGCGAGGCCAAGGGCAAAATAGAGTAACCGGACCGGTCCTTGAAAACGACAAATCATTTGGCTTGATTCTCCGAAGAAGGCGCCCTGCTCAAGCAAGCCGCGCAGGCGTCATTCACCGGCGCGTCATGCTTGGCGAGTCGGTGTGGGACGGCTCGAGTCCTCGGCGCGCGGCGCTCGTGTAGGCTGCCGGCAGCCTTCGATCGGCGTACTCGCGGAGCTCAGCCTTCGCATTCTGCAGAAGACCTTGGGACGACATCGGTCGACCGTTCGAGTACGCAAAGGGCACAAGTCTGGTCACGTTCGGCTCCTCCGGGTGCAGACGACGTGCCTGCATGATACGGCGCAACTCTGAGAACACGCAGAGAACGCAGATGAAAATGCAGAGAAACCGGCGAGCCGCGCGCCTGGCTCGTGGCGATCTCCCAGAAAACCCTCCGACATGGAGCGCCTGCTATCCGGCGAGCAAAGCGGCCCGGCTCAACCCATCGAACCGCTTCGCGTCGAGTAACGTCGGCCGCCGGTTAACCGCAATGCTCAGGTAGCCGCCGCTTTCATCCCCCACCGCACGATGGTGTGGCGTTCTACGACACCGAACACCATTTCGACCACGATTCCGAGCACCGAGATCACGACCAGGCCGGCGAAGATGCTCGGCGTTTGCAAGAAAAATCGGGCGTTGTTGATGTACCAGCCGAGTCCGCCACCCGAACCGGCCACGCCGAACACCAACTCCGCTGCCACGACCGTGCGCCAGCCGAACGCCCACGCCGTCTTGAGGCCTGTGAGGAGATACGGCAGGGCCGCTGGCAAGAGGATATCGTTGACGAGCCGCCAGCCGCGCAGACCGAGATTTTGGGCAGCCATCTGCGTCGTCGGGCTAATCGTGCGAAAACCGGTATCGGTGTTGATTGCCACCGGCCATACCGTAGCTAGCGCCACGACGAAGACGATCGCCTCCGGCCGCAGCCCGATCCACAGCATAGCCAGCGGTAAAATCGCAATAGAGGGCAGCGGGTTCAGGACCGCGCTGAAGACGGCGAGTAGATCTTGGCCCAGGCGTGAAAAAACGGCCAGCGATGCAAACGCGAAGCCGATTACCGCGCCGAACGCCAAGCCGATCAATAGCGCTTGCAGCGTGTGGAGCGTTGCCTGTGGGATCTGGCCCGACCTTGTGTCGATCACCAGGGCGTGCGCGACGTCGGCAGGGGAAGAAAAGGAAAGCGCCGAGACGTTCGCCACGCTGATATAGACCTGCCACACGCCGATCAGCACGACGACGATCACCGAGTACCGAGCGGCGAGCGGCCACCGCATCCACAAGCGCTCGCCGCCGAGCGAGCGAAATGCGATGATGAAGATAACGAGCAGCAGCGCACCCGCCAGCAGCACCGTAACGGGTAATGGAATGATCATTCGGCTCCAACCGCGCGGCGTTCGGCAGCGTCGCCGCGCACCAGGAGTTCGCGCAGATGACCATTGAGCGCCGCGAACGGGGCGCTATCGACGTCGCTGACTGCGCTGGTCTCGACGATCTCTCGCACGCGCGCCGGGAATGCCGACATCACCATTACCCGATCGCCCAAAAAGATCGCTTCCTGAATCGAGTGGGTGACGAGAACGATCGTAACCTTCGTGCGCTCCCAAATGTCATTGAGTTCAATCTGCAGCTGGCTGCGGGTGATCGCGTCCAGCGCCCCAAACGGCTCATCCATCAGCAGCATCGTTGGTTCGAGCGAAATCGCTCGTGCGATCGCTGCGCGCTGTTTCATCCCGCCGGAGAGTTGGTGCGGATGCCGGTCGGCCGCGCGCGTGATGTCGACCAGCTCGAGGGCGCGATCGGCCCGCTCCCGGGCCTTGTCCGGCGGCGCGCGCTTTGCGACGCGCAGCGCATAGGCAACGTTCTCGCGGACGGTCTTCCAAGCGAACAGCTGATCGAAGTCCTGAAAGACCACCGCACGATCGGGCGCGGGTTCGCTGATCGGCCTGCCCTGGAATAACAGACTGCCGCCATCCGGCCGCATAAAGCCGGCAATTGCTTTCAGCAACGTCGTCTTGCCGCACCCCGATGGCCCAATTAAAATGAATCGCTCGCCCCGCCGGACGTCGAAGCTGACGTTCTCGACGGCGACGTGCCGGCCGCCACGCGCATCGGGATAAGCGAGCGAGACGTCTCGGGCTTCGACGAGCGGAACGTCGTTCAGTCGCCGACTCCACCGAGCATCGGCAGTTCCAACTCGCCCACCGACCCAGGCACCTTGGCGATCAAACCGATTTCCTTCATAAACCGCGCGTAGCGCATCATGCCATGTGGCACCAGCGAGAAATTAACGTCCGGATCACTGATCCAGCGTTTGAAGTTGACCGCTGAACCTTTGCCGCCGGAGTCTTTCGAAAGATACTCGGCGACCTTTTCGGGATTTGAACGGATCAGCTTGGTCGCATTCGATAGTTCACGGTAAAATGTCCGAACAAAATTCGGGTACTCATGCGCGAACGGGTCGGTCGTGTAGACCAGAGTGAACGAACTTCGGCCGAAAATGTCGAAACTCCGCAGCACCACGTGCCCACCAGCGGCAACTTCTTCCTGTTCGAAGGGCGGCGCACTTATATGTCCATCGAGCTGGCCGCCAGCCAAGGCGGCGACGCCGAGCGGATGCTGGATTGCCACGAGGTTTTGATCGAGCGCGCGGGCATCCTTGAGCTGATCTAAGGCGGCCTTTCGCAACACGACCGCTTGAACTGAGTCGGGTGCCGGCAGTCCGATCTTCGTTCCAGGGCCGAAATCCTTGAGGGTCTTGAATTTTGGCTGTTTGGCGACCAGCCATAAATCCATCTCGTTCAGCGAGGCGATCAACTTGTAGCCGACTCCGCGGTCCCAACCGACGAGGAATGGTCCGCTCGCGCCGGCACCAATCTGAATTTGCCCGGCGATGATTCCGTCGCGAATCGCGGCCCCGTTCGCCAGGACCTTCCAATCGAATTTGGTTCCGGGGAAGGCCTTTTCGAGAACGCCGGTCTCCTTCATCACGATGAGGTTGGTGTAGCCGATACCCGGCTGGTACGCAATCGTGACCGTCGACGGCGCATCGGCCGCGGGCAAGCGCGCCGGCGCACCGAGCGAAACGAGTATAACCGCTAGAACGAGGACGAGAACGCGTTTGAACACGGTGCACCCCAAACTGACAATCGGTATGAATAGCCGCCGGACGTGGGCATATTTCTCCGCCTATGAAGCGAATCCTCAGCAGCACGCGATTCAGCGATAGGCAGGTCTTGCAAGGCAAGCCGCGGCCAGCGCCGGCATGAAACCGCGGGCGGGGGCCGGAAATTACTTCGTCGTGAGCGAGCTTCGCATGCGACCGCACACCATTCTTACCGAGCCGGTCGCGGGCCCGGTCGCGTGGAGCGGTCGCCAGTTGGGTGCTGACAGCGCCTGGGTCGACCACCTCACCCGCGCCGATGTCGCCGAATTAGACGCCGCTCTCGCTGGCCTGCCCGCCAGCTTACCGACTGAGCGCATCAGGCGCGGCGATTTTCATCTGCCCGGGCTGGCCGCGCGCCTAAAAGGGATCGCGCACGAACTCGAGGACGGACGCGGATTCGTCGTGCTCCGTGGCTTGCCGGCGGCAGTTTACGATCAGACGCAGCTAGCGCGCATCTTCTGGGGCATCGGCACGTACCTCGGAACCGCTATTGCTCAGAACGCCCGCGGCGATCTGGTCGGACACGTACGCGATGAAGGGCGAACCCTGGACGATCCGAACGCCCGCGGCTACCAGACGCGCGCCGCGCAGAGCCTGCACGTCGACCGCTGCGATGTCGTCGGCCTGTTGTGTTTCCAAAAAGCGAAGTCCGGTGGAACGAGTCGGGTCGTCAGCTCGATGACGATCTACAACGAGCTGTTGCGGCGGGCGCCGTGGTACGTTGGCGTTCTCTATAAACCGTTCGCAATCGACATGCGCGGCGAGCAACAACCCGGCGAGCCGCCGGTCTACTACCGGAGCGTGTACAGTTATTGCGATGGGCGCTTGAGTTGCGGGTGCAACTATACCTATATACGGGACGGACAGCGATTGATCGGCGCGCCCTTGACGCCCATCGAAATCGAGGCGCTCGACCTGTTCTATGCGATCGCTGAAGAACAGGTCTTGGGGATGGATCTCGAGCCCGGCGACATGCAGTTCCTCAATAACTACGTCATCCTCCACGATCGCACCGCGTACGAAGATTGGCCCCAAGCCGAGCGTCAGCGGCATATGCTTCGCTTATGGCTCGACGTTCCAAAGCGGCGCCCGCTCGCGCCGGAGTTCGGCACGTACCGGTTCGCGCACACCCAAGCCCCGGCGTGAAACCGCGGATCGTTTATGCCGACATGCGGTGGTCACTCGACAGCGGCTCCCCAGCATCAACCCCCCCGGCAATCGAACAGCAGGTTTACGGAGACGCGGTCGACCTCGATCTCGGCCTGTTCGAAAGCGGCGACTTCATTACCACGGGTCAACGTTTCGTCGACTACGTCCGCGGCGCCAGCGGCATGCTCATTTCACGTGCGGTCATTACCCCCGCAATCGCCGAAGCGCTGGCACCAACCTGCAAAGTCGTCGGACGCCACGGAATCGGCTTCGATACGCTGGCTCCCGAGCTGCTCGCGACGCATGGCATTTACGCCTTCAACGTCCCCGATTATTGCACGGCGGAGGTCAGCGATCACACGCTGGGGCTGGTCCTCGCGCTCGAGCGCCGGCTCATGGTGCAGAATGCGACGATCAAGGGCGGCGGCTGGAACATGAGTGCCGGCGGCGTGCCGCGCCGGCTGCGAGAATGCACGCTGGGTATCGTTGGTTTCGGTCGTATCGGGCGCGCTACCGCCCGAAAGGCCGAAGTCTTCTACGGCTCAATCATCGCGTATGATCCGTACGTCCATGCTGATTTGATGGCCGGCTATGGCGTGCGCAAAGCGCACGCAATGTCCGAGCTGCTCGGTAATTCGGACGTCGTCGCTCTTCATGCCCTCCTGAGTACTGAGACCCGACACTTGATCGGACGGCAATCGATCGACGCGATGAAACCTGACGCTCTCTTAGTGAATACAGCACGCGGGGCGCTGGTCGATCCAGCCGCGGTGCTCGCGGCGCTGCGCGCCGGCCGCATCGGCGGCTACGCATCCGACGTCTTCGAACCCGAGGATCCCAACTCCGACCCGACCAACGAGGCACTGCTTGGATTCGAAAACGTGATCGTCAGTGCGCACTCGGCATTCTTGTCCACCGAATCGCTGCGAAGCGTGCGGATCCGCGCCGCCGAGGAGATCCTGCGGGTGGTGACGACCGGCGAACCGCCACGCTTTGGCCGGCTGGCCTAGTCACCGTCACGACACAGGGGTAGGCCGCTCGCGCGCCGGGAAGCTGGTGCGATGGCGCACTGTACGGACGGAGCCGATGCTCGCGAGCGCTGAATCCCGCGGGGAACGGCACGAGCCCGCGGCGCTGGTAACCGGCGGCGCAAGCGGCATCGGCAAGGCGATCTGCGAGTTGCTCGCCCGCGACGGGTACCGCGTTGCGGTAGCTGACCGCGATGAGGTCGGCGCGCGTTCCGTCGCCGATGCGATCGGCGGTCACGCTTTTGTCGTCGACGTCGCCGACGAAGCATCGGTGCTGACGCTGTTCGAGCGCATCTCGGTCACATTTAACGGCGCCCTTGATGCGCTGGCGACGCCGGCCGGCGTCGTCGACACGACTCCGCTGCTCGAGCTCGACGCGGCCACGTTCGCGCAGGTTTACGCGATCAACCTCATCGGCACGTTCTTGTGCATTCGTGAGGCCGGTAAACGGATGATCGCCGGCTCGCGGATTTGCACGGTGGCAAGCATTGCGGGTAAACGCGGCGGCGGCGCGTTCGGGACGGCAGCGTACGCGGCCAGCAAAGGGGCGGTGATCGCGCTGACGCGTGCGGCGGCCCGCGAGCTGGCACCGCGCGGGATCGCGGTGAACGGGGTCGCACCAGGACCAGTCGACACGCCGATGATCCGGCGGGTACTCGAACAGCCCGTGCAGCGCGCCTCGCTCGAAGATCTCGTGCCGCTCCGCCGGCCGGCCCAACCCAGCGAAGTCGCTGAGGCGATCGCCTACCTGTTGTCACCGAAAGCGTCGTACATCACCGGTGAAATTCTCGCCGTCGACGGCGGCGTTTTGATGGATTAGCGGGGACGCCGATGGTAGAAAGCAGCCAGCGGACCGCGATCGTGACCGGCGGCGCCAGCGGGATCGGAAAGGCGCTGTGCGAAGTGCTCGGCCGCGATGGGTACCTCGTCGCGGTCGCCGATCGCGACGAGCTTGGCGCGCGGGCGGTCGCGGCCGCTATCGGTGGGTTCGGTTTCGGCGTCGACGTCGCCGATGAAGCATCGGTGGTCGCGGTGTTCGATCGCGCGGTCGCAGCACTCGGCGGGCAGCTCGACGTCTTGGCGACGTCGGCGGGAATCGCCGAAGCGACGCCATTTATGGAGCTGGACGTTGCGACCTGGCGACGCGTCTACGACATCAACGTAATCGGAACGTATTTGTGCCTGCGCGAGGCCGCCAAGCGTATGACGAGCGGCGGCCGAATCTGCACGGTGGCGAGTGTTGCCGGCAAACGAGGCGGTGGCCTTACTGGGACCGCCGCCTACGCCGCTAGCAAGGGCGCCGTCCTCGCGTTGACCCGAAATGCGGCCCGCGTCCTCGCCGACCGAGGGATCGCCGTCAATAGTGTCGCACCGGGGCCGGTACTCACCCCGATGATCGCCGAGGCGTTCGCCAACCCGGTCCATCGCAAACGGGTCGAGTCGATGACCGCCCTCGGTCGCTGTGGCGACCCAGCGGAGATCGCGGCGGCGATTGCGTGGCTTTTGTCGCCGCGCGCCTCGTACGTCCACGGCGAAACGTTGACCGTCGACGGCGGTCTGGTGATGGATTAGAAAGGGAGCCACATCCATGAAGCAACCGATGACCCGCGGCCACTTTGCCGTGGGAACCGCCGCCACGTTCGCGACGATCGGCGTAATCGCGGCGCCCGCCAAGGGAGCCCAGTTCGAATACAAATATGCGAACAACATCTCGGCCGATCACCCGCTCCATGTTCGCGCGATCGAGATGTGGCGGGCCGTCGACAAGGAGACCGGCGGCCGGCTCAAGGTCCAGACCTTCGGCAATAATACCCTCGGCGGCGATACGGCGATGCTGACCCAGTTACGCGCCGGGGCGATCCAGTTTTTCACGCTCGACGGCGGGATCTTGCAGTCGGTCGTGCCGGTCGCCGCGATCCAAGGCGTCGGGTTTGCATTCAAGAACGACCAAGATGCATTTGCGGCACTCGACGGCCCGCTCGGCGACTACGTTCGCAAGGAAATCGAAGCGAAAGGACTTACGGTCTTCGACCGCATGTGGGCCAATGGGATGCGGCAGATTACCTCTAGCACGCACCCGATCAAGACCGCCGACGATCTCGCCAACTTCAAGATCCGTACGCCCCCGGGCGCGCTATGGGTCGATCTCTTCAAGTCGCTGGGCGCTTCCCCGACCGCGATCAATTTCTCCGAAGTTTACACCTCGCTGCAGACCCATGTCGTCGACGGTCAAGAGAATCCATACGCGATCATCGATACCGGCAAGTTATACGAAGTACAAAAATACCTCAGCGTGACCAATCACATGTGGTCGGCGTTCCATATGCTCGGCAACCAGGAAGCCTGGAAGGCTCTGCCGCCCGATATTCAGTCCGTCGTTGCACGCAATAACGCCAAATATGCGGTTTTGCAGCGACGTGACGTCGAGGTGCGCAACAACTCGCTCGCCGAAAAGCTCAGCCGGCGCGGCATGATCTCGAACAATGCCGACACCAGCGGCTTCCGTCCGCGGCTGGGCGGCTTCTACAAGAAATGGCACGGTGAATTCGGCGACACGGCTTGGACCCTGCTGGAAAAGCGCTCCGGCCGCCTAGCATAGCGCTCGGCCGCGTCCGGCGCACATTGCGGGATTCGGGCTGAACACTAGCCGCCCATGGCCGTAATCGTCAGCGAAACCGCGCCGCTTGCCGACAAAGTTCAGGGGGCGGGATTACATCGCCGGTGGACGCGCGGCGTCGATCGGGCGATCGGCATGGTCGTCGAGCCGATGACGGCGACGCTGATCGTGGTCGAGATCGTGATCCTGGGCAGCGGGGTCTTCTCGCGGTACGTCCTGCGAAACGCGATCGTCTGGACGGATGAGCTGGCGACGATCCTGTTCCTGTGGCTCTCGATGCTCGGCGCGGTGGTCGCATTTCGGCGCAGCGAACACATGCGGTTGTCGGCAATCGCCAACCGGATGTCATTTCGCAACAGTCAGATCTTTACCATTATTTCATCGACGATTGTGGCGATCTTTTGCTTGGGGCTCTTGCCGCCGACGCAGAAGTTCTTGCAACAAGAGCAGGTTGATCTCACGCCGGCCCTTAGCCTGCCGCGTTCGTACGTGGTCGCAGCGATCGTCGTGGGCCTGGTCCTGATGCTCGTGCTTGCGGTCTTGCGGCTTATCGACTCGGATCCCAAGCTCGTCGCTGCAGCCGTGACCGCGGCCATCGTCATCGCGGTCATAGCGTATGTGGGGCGTGGCGTGTTCGCCGGGCTAGGGAATCTCAACCTTATCTTGTTTTTCGTGCTCCTGGTGGGCGCGTGCATCGTGATCGGGGTACCGATCGCATTTGCGTTCGGCATTGGAACTCTGAGTTATCTCGCCCTCACGACGAAGATCCAACTCAGTATCGTCGTGGGCCGGATGGATGAGGGGGCATCGAGCCTGGTGCTGCTCGCGGTCCCTCTGTTCGTCGTCCTGGGATTACTGATCGAAACCGCGGGGATCGCACAGCGGCTGGTCGACGCGATCGCAAGTTTGGTCGGTCACGTCCGGGGCGGCCTCGGTATCGTGCTTCTGATCGCGATGTATCTCGTATCGGGAATTTCGGGTTCGAAAGCGGCCGACATGGCGGCGGTCGCGCCAGTCTTGTTTCCGGAGATGGAACGCCGCGGGCAAGCGCGCGCCGAGATGATCGCGCTGTTGGCGGCCTCCGGCGCGATGGCCGAGACCATTCCACCGAGCCTGGTGCTCATCATCATCGGCTCGGTCACCGGCGTTTCGATCGCCGCGCTGTTTACTGCCGGCCTGCTGCCAGCAGCCGTCGCGGCGTTGGCGTTGCTGGTCGTAGTGCTGGTGCGTTCGCACGGCGATCGGACCGAAATTGCCGCGCGCCCCAGGTTGGCATACATTATCAAGGCATTCGTTGTGGCGATTCCCGGGCTGCTGTTGCCGCTGTTGATTCGTTTCGCCGTCTTGCGAGGTGTCGCGACCGCGACCGAAGTGAGCGTCGTTGGAATCTTCTACACCCTGTTCGTCGGCGTGTTCGTGTACCGCGAGATGGACTGGCGACGCGCCTATCCGATCTTGCTGGAGACAGGCGCCCTAACCGGCGCGATCATGCTGATCATCGCAACCGCAACGGCGATGGGCTGGGCACTAACGCAATCGGGCTTCGCGCAGCAGCTCGCGAGCGCCCTGGGAAGCGCTGGGGGTGCCCCCGGATTCATGGCACTTTCGGTGATCTTGTTCGTCGTGCTCGGCTCGGTGCTCGAGGGCGTCCCCGCAATCGTTCTGTTCGGACCACTGCTGTTTCCGATCGCTAAACAATTCGGCATCAACGAAGTCCATTACGCGATCGTTGCGATCCTCGGCATGGGAATCGGGCTCTTCGCGCCGCCGCTGGGGGTCGGTTTCTACGCCGCCTGCGCGATCGGCAAGGACTCACCCGACGACGCTGCGCCCCGAATCATTCCGTACCTCGCCGCGCTGGTCGTCGCCCTGATCCTGGTTGCCGCAATCCCTTGGCTCTCAATCGGCTTCATCCCCCAGAAGCCGCTGTAGGCTTGCCGTTCGAGCGAGCCCCCTGCTCGATCTTGAAGTAGGCGAGCGCTACCAAGAGCGCGAGAATCGACAACAGCGAATAGAAGCGGACGCCGTCGCTTAGATAATGCCAGTCACTGCCGTATCCGTAAACTGCCGTCAGGATGCCCCCGAACAGAAGTCCTGGACCAACCCCACCAAGAGCGAGCACCGAACCCAAGATCATCGCCACGATGCCAATGGGAACGGCAGCATTGAACTCTTGGTGACTGAAGCGCTTCTGGGCGGCCACGAACTGCTCGTCGCGCCGACATTGCTCCTTTGCCTGCGCGGCTTTTTCAGGTTCCGGTGAACCACACGACACCCGATTGTCGGGATGATAGTCCGCCCATTTTGGTGACGCTGCGAACGTCGCCACTCCGAAATGGACGAGAAACGGCAGAATGATGGCGATCCCGAATCCAATGGCAAAGCGTTTTGCGGTTAACATCGAGCCACTCCTTAGCAGAGAAGAATGACCCAATACTATGCCAAAGCGACACCTGTCGAGTCCGTGAAACTACGGATTCGAGCCTGCGGCTTTCCGCTAGCGCGGCCGCTACGAGTACGTGAACGGGTTGGGGTATGGGAAGCCGTACGGGCGGCCTTGGCGGATCACCTTGACCGCCTCTAAGTAGACGTTGCCCTTGCGCTCGTTCTTGACCGTGTCTTGAAAGGTAACCGGCCCTTCGACGAGCTTGGCAATCGAGATGTCGGCCGGGGCGCCGATCTGCAGCGTACCGATGCCTGAAACGCGGCCTCCGAGCAGCTTCGCCGGTTCCACCGTCATCTTGGCGATCACATCGTCGAGCGGCATGCCGAGCGCTAAAAATTTCGATGCGACCCAGGGCAGCAGCGGTTTTCCCGGCGATTGGATGCTCGCGCTATGGACATCGCTAGAGATCGTGTCGGGCAACAGGCCCTGCGCCATCGCCGGCTCGCAGACCGTGAAGTCAAAGCTGCCGCCCCCGTGGCCGACGTCGAAGATCACACCGCGTTTTTTGGCAGCGAGCGCGGCCGGCAAGAGCTTGCCGTTCTCGACGATGCGGTTGCGCCCGGCGGCGCCGGAATACGTGTGCGTCAAGATGTCGCCCGGCCGCAGCAGATCGAGTAACTGACTCAGGGGAATCGGCGCATCACCAATGTGACACATCACGCGAGCCCACGGCCCCGCCATTTGGGCGGCGGCGATCGCGCGCCGAAGCGGTTCGACCCCATTATTCCCCACGACATTGAGCGACATCCGGACTTTGACGCCTAGCACGATGTCGCGGTTCTCGGCGACGGCTTTTGCGCAACCATCGACATCGGCGTAATCGATATTGAAGAGTTCACCCACCTTGATGGGATCGCCGGCCAGCCCGATGCTCGCGATGTGGATGAAGGCAAAAATGCGGGTTCGGGTCTGCCCGATGATGAAATGCCGGAAGCCCGGGAAGCTAGCGTAGCCCGCGTCGCCTGCATCGAAGCCTGTGGTCACGAGCGTGGCCGGCATCATCTCGTCCGCCGGCAGCCCAAGGCCCGACACCTGGTGAAAATAATGACAGTGCGTATCGATCCAGCCTGGCGTGACGATCGTACCGGTCGCGTCGTAACGCTGGACCGCGCGCTCGGCGGGAATTGTCGCTTCAACCGCGGCGATCTGACCGTTCTTGATGCCGACGTCCCGGCGCGCGTGCAGCTTGCGGCTCGGATCGATCACCGTTCCACCCGATACGAGCAGATCGTACTTGAGTTTAGGATCTTTGGGGTCGAATGCCAGCGTAGCTTCACCTTGAGCGGCCGCTAGGAGCTGCGGCTCGCTGGCTGCTGCAATCTGCGGCTCGGCGCTCACGATTGCCGCGGTCGCAGCATTCGATAAGATAAAATCACGACGCGAGAATGGCATAATCAGGCCTCCTCCGGCGCTAGGAGCTAATCGATCAATGTTGTCGCTCTCGGCCTGAGTCCCTGTCGTCATCGCGCAGGCCCAGCCTCGCTCAGCGCGACCAGCATCTCTTGGTGCATGATGCTGTTGGAGGCGAGGATCGATTTGCCGTCGAGGCGCAGGGGGCTGCCATCAATGGCGCTCACGTGGCCGCCGGACTCGCGGATGATGAGCGCGCCGGCGGCAATGTCCCACGGATTGAGATCGAATTCCCAAAATGCATCGTAGCGCGCGGCGGCGACGAACGCGAGATCGAGGGCGGCTGCGCCGTCGCGGCGGACGGCTTGCGCCCGATTCGAGAGGCCGGCGAAATAGCGCCCATTGCGCTCGTAGCCTTTGCCCGGCATGAATCCGGTGCACAGCAGTGCGTCAGCCAACCGCTCGATCGCTGAAACCTGTAAGCGGCGGCCGTTGCAGGTCGCGCCGCTCCCCAGTTCGGCAAGGTAGAGCTCGTCGATCACCGGCGCGAAGATCGCGCCGCAACGAATTTCGCCGTTTCGTTCGTATGCGATCGAAACGCAATACAGTGGATAACCGTGGGCGTAATTGGTCGTGCCATCCAGCGGATCGACGATCCAGCGCTCGTCGGCATCGGCGCTGCCGGCGCGCAGACCGCCCTCTTCACCCAAGATCACCGCTCGCGGGAATGCACTGCGTAGGCGCTCGACGATCAAGGCCTCGCTCGCGCGGTCGGCGATCGTTACGAGGTCGCCTGGCGCGCTCTTCTCGCGGATATCCAGCGGGTGCCCAATGCGCTCGAGCAGCAGAGCTCCCGCTTCACGCGCGAGATTGCCAGCGTACTGGAGCGGGTCGATGACAGTTCCCACCGCGAACCTTTCGTCATGAGCGAACGCACCTGTCGGGCAATCGAGGCCCTCGCCCTGGCCCTGTGGATCGGCGCGTTGGCCGGATTTGCGTTCGTCTTCGCCCCGATCGCCTTTAGGACCGTCCCCAGCATGGAGGTCTTCGCCACGCTCGTCGCCGCGACGTTGCGGCATCTAACCGTGCTCGGCGCAGTCTGCGGGACGCTGGCAATCGCCTGCGAGATAGCCTTGCGGCGGGCCGGAGCCGCGCTCGCCTCGGTCCGCACGATCCTCATTGCGGTGATGCTGATCCTGGGCGGCGTTGTCGTGCAAGCGATCGTGCCAAGGATGGAGGCAACCGCCGCCGCACTAGGCGCTCCGCTGGCGTCCGTCGCAAAGACCGATCCGCGCCGCGTGCAATACGATGGCTTGCACGCAATCTCGAGCCGGGTCTATGGAGTCGTATTGCTGCTTGGTGTCGCCACGATCGTCTTGGCCGCGATCGAACAGCCGCCGCGCGACCCATATCGCCGTTAGGGGTTGACCTTTTCGGGTGGCGCTGACTATCATAGGGATGGACATCTCGCTAGGTGAGGCGTCTGCGTGACACATAGGCCGTTGCCCCGAAACGTCGAGAGACGCCAAGGGGTGGAACAGGCTCCGCCGAGCTAAGGCGGCGCTCAAAGCGGCTGACGGGGTTCAACCCGTCTACGGCGCGCAGTGCCGAAGCTTGCAGCGACTGGGGTGTGCGCCACGATTACGTGACGAATGACCGGTCGCTTTGCGTCCGGTTTGTTTTTTTGTCCACAAGGTGGCGCACTGCGACGAAAGGGGGTGTGCACGTGAGCTTTCGAGAGGGTTATCTGTCGCAACTCGTCGGCGGTAGCGCGGTCGTAGACGATACCAGTGGGCGCCGAACCGTCGGCAAAGTCGTCGATTTTCTGGTCAAGAATCCGGGCGATGCGTTCCCGCGCATCGACGGCTTTATCGTCAAGACCGCCGCCGGCCAGCGCTATGCGCCGGTCGCCAGCGTCATCGCCATCGAGAATGACGGCGTCGTCCGGCTTACGCACGCCCCCGATGAGCCAGCGATTCCCGAGGATCAGGCGCTGTACTTAATTGCAGATTTGTTCGACAAGCAAATCGTCGACGTCGACGGCCGCAAGGTCGTGCGCATCAACGATCTCGAGGTTGCCAACACCGGCGGCGCCCTCCGCGTGGTCGCGGCCGACATCGGACCTTCGGGCCTCTTGCGGCGCCTCGGCGCGCAGCGGCTGGCGCCGGGTTTGGTTGCCCGCGTGCCGCGCACGCTGATCGCTTGGGATAACGTCGCGCCGATCACCGACGTCAACCCGAGCCACGTCCGGCTTTCGGTGCCGGAGCAAAAGCTGGCGCGCCTGCATCCATCAGACTTAGCAGAAATTATCAGCGAACTCTCGGCCCGGGATGCGGCGCGTGTCGTGCAATCGCTCGACGACGAAACCGCCGCCGACGCGCTCGAACACCTCGACAGCGATACGCAGCGCTCGATCATCGAAGACATCGGTGCCGCCCGAGCTGCCGAGATCATCGAGGAGATGGATTCCGACGACGCGGCCGACTTGCTCGGTGATCTCCCTGAAGATCAACAGGCCGAGCTACTGGCCAAAATGGAGGATAGCGAATACGCCGGTGAGCTGCGCGACCTCGTACGATACGACGAGGACACCGCCGGCGGCCTGATGACGACCGACTACGTCTGGATTTACCCGCACCGCACCGTCGCTGCAACGATTGCGAAGATTCGCGAAATCGGCCCGGAGTCGGAGTTCATCTACTACCTCTATGTCACCGACGGCAACGGGAAACTGCTCGGCGTTCTGTCGCTGCGCACGCTGCTGTTGGCGCTGCCGACCGGCTTCATCCACAAACTGATGGAGACCGACATCGTCAGTGTTTCGCCCGAAACCAGCGCCCAAGAGGTCGCGGCGACGATTGCACGCTACGACCTGTTGGCGTGCCCCGTACTCGACGCCGAGGGCTGCTTACTTGGAATTGTAACCGTCGACGACGCGATCGACGCCATCTTGCCCGAGAAGCTGGCGAAGTCGCTACCGCGGCTAACGCGCCATCGCTCGCGGAAGCATGACGTTGCGGCCGGCTGAAGCATCGCCGGCAGCCGCTGGCGCCGGCGCCGATGAGAGACGACCGAAAATCCGCCGGCCGAGCCGGCGGCGATCGATCCTGATGTTCTTCTCGATCATTGGGCCGGGCATTATCACGGCCAACGCCGACAATGACGTCGGCGGCATCACCGTGTACTCGCAGGCCGGCGCGCAGTTCGGATACTCGATGCTGTGGTTGCTGATCCCGGTGACGGTCGCGCTGATCGTAACGCAAGAGATGTGCGCGCGAATGGGGGCGGTCACCGGCAAAGGTCTGGCCGACCTCATCCGCGAGAATTTCGGAGTCAAGGTCACGGCGATCGTGCTGCTGCTGTTCGTGCTGGGCGATCTCGGCAACACGGCGGCCGAATTTGCGGGCGTGGCATCGGCCGCACCGATCTTGCAAACGTACGTTCCACTGCTCTCAAAGTATCTGATGGTGCCGCTAGCCGCGATCTTCGTTTTCACGGCGGTAACCCGTGGCAACTACAAGGTCGTTGAGCGCGTGTTCTTCGCTTTCTGTCTCGTGTACGTGGCGTACGTGTTCAGCGGGTTTCTAGTTCATCCGCCCTGGGGTGAAGTGCTGCATCAGACCTTCGTTCCGCACTTCACGCCCACCAAAGCCTATCTTCTCACGGCGATCGGCGTCATCGGCACGACGATCTCACCCTGGATGCAGTTCTATATCCAGTCGGCGGTAGTCGAAAAGGGCATTCGTGTCAAAGAATATGCCTTTTCGCGGATCGATGTCATTAGCGGCGCGCTCATCACCGACATCATCGCGTATTTCATCGTAGTCTCCAGCGCAGCGACGATCTTCGCGCACAACGCTCACCTAGCAATTGGCGAGAAGCCGTTCATTGTCAATGACGCAGGCGACGTTGCCGGAGCGCTCGCGCCGCTAGCCGGCAAGTACGCGTCCTTGCTTTTCGCGATCGGCCTGTTGAATGCCGCGATCTTTACGGCCTCGATCCTGCCGCTATCGACGTCATACTATGTGTGCGAAGCGTTCGGCTTCGAATCCGGGGTCGAAAAGCGGTTCCGGGACGCGCCCGTCTTTTACGGCTTTTACCTCGCCCTCATCGTGATTGGCGCGGGGTTCGTCCTCATTCCCGGCGCTCCGCTGCTGGCCACGATCTTCTATTCTCAAGTTCTCAACGGCGTCTTGCTGCCGGTCGTGCTCGTCTTGATGCTGCTCCTCATCAACAACCGCCGCATCATGGGCGACTACGTGAACAATCTCGCCTTCAACATCATCGCATGGGCAACGGTCATCATCGTTGGCGCCTTGACGGTCGTTTCAGTCGGCCAACAAATTTTCACGGGCGGCTCATAGCAGCGCTCGAATGCCGCTGGTGCACGACGCGCAGCTCCCGAAGCCTTTTCGCAGGTCGGGTCTCGAGCCCAAAATTGAGGGCGCACGTTCCGTTTCGCAGGGGGACTTGACCTTAAGCACAGAGCCACGGCATAACAAGCATTTTGAATGGCCGAGACGTCATACCTATGGTGGCGCAAGTACGCGAATCCGCATGCACTTCAGGCGTACGTCAATGCTGGTGGCCCAGAAGGTAACACCGGGAGACCGCCTTTGACGTAGTGCAACGAGGAGATCGGACGGCTTCTGCGTAGCGAGCAAGCGTGGACGATCTGATCACATTTGCCGAGGGCCTTGCGCGCATTGCGAGCACCGGCGGCGGCGTGAAGGCACTTGCCGCGCGGCTCGCTGCGCAGATCGACGGCGCCGTCCTGGTTGAAGATGCTGATTGGCGGCATCTCGCGCTCGCCGGCAGTGGCAGCCGCTCGGTGCAGGCCTCAATGCGCGAGTCGATCGAAGCGGCCGATGCTAATGGGCCGATCGTTCACCTGGAGTCGGCCGGTCGCCGGCCGTGTTTGGCGGTTGAAATTCGCGCCGGCGAGAATTCACTCGGCTGGGTCAGTGTGTTCCCCAATGGTGCCGCCGACGATGCCGCAACCGTGGGCGCGATTCGACTGGCGGCCGCTGCGCTCGCGGTCGAATGCGCCCGTGAGGCCGACGGCGGCAAAGGCCGGCGTAAAGCGTTTTGGGATCGGTTGCTCGCGCGCTCGTACGACGACGCGACCGAAGCGCGCGACGATGCCGCATCGCGCGGCATCACGCTGGCCGCTGGGTACGTTGCGGTCGCAGTGGAGGCCGAGGGGCTTGACGAAGCCACGGCTGCAGCAAAAAATGCCGAGCTGCGCCGAGTTGCACTCGAAACCTTGCGCTCGCCCAGCGGTGAGATCGTCGTGCACGAACGTGGCGGAGCCAGCGTTTTTCTGTGCCCGGCGCCGCTGGAAGTCGACGCCGCGAACGTCCGGACGGCAGCCGGGTTGATTCCGCGCGCGCTCACTAAAGCGCACGCCGGGCTTAAACTCGTCGGAGGTGTCGGCCGGCATGCCGAAGCGATCGCGCTCGCGCGCAGCGTCGATGAAGCGCGCGAGGCGATGTTTATTGCGCGCCGGCTGTTCGGCGGTTCACGGATCATGCCGCATGAAGATCTCGGGATCTACCCGTTGCTCTTACGCGGCGGCGGCAGCACCGAGGAACTGCGCCGCTTCGGGAGCGGCGTTCTGGCGCCGCTCAAATCCTATGATGAAAAGCATCAAACCGAACTGATCCGAACTTTACGACTCTACTTCGAGGTCGGGCAGAACGTAAAGACCGCCGCCGCGCAACTCAACGTTCACCGGCACACGGTCTTCTACCGGCTGCGCCAGATCGCCGAGATCAGCGGACTGGACCTCGACAGCGCCCACGATCAACTCACGCTACGAACTGCGATGGCACTCGATGCAATCCACTAACTCCGAACGTAAGGCACCGACCAAAAAAGACATTTTACGCACCGCCAAGGAGCGCGACGTTCGTTTCGTACGCTTGTGTTTCGTCGACATTCTGGGAATCACGAAAAATGTGACGATTCCCGCTACGCAACTCGAGCGGGCAATCGACGGTCAAGTGACTTTCGACGGCGGCTCGATCGATGGGTTCGTACGCGGCGAAGAAGCCGACATGCTGTTGCGCCCTGACCTGTCGACCTTTGCGATCCATCCGTGGACCGACGGTTCGGCCCTGGAAGCGCGGCTGCTGTGTGACATTGCAACGCCCGACGGCGAACCATTCGAGGGTTGTCCTCGAACGACGCTCCGGCGCGTGCTCGATGACGCCCGCGATGTGCTGGCTGGATTGCGCGTCGGGCTGGAAGTCGAGTTCTACCTCTTCGATCGCGACGCGGCCGGCAACCCGAGCGTTGCCAGCGTCGACGTGGGCTCGTACTTCGATCTCTCGGTCGACGACCGTGGCGAGAATGGCCGGATCGCCATTGTTACGGCCCTTGAGACCATGGGACTCGAAGTGCAGAGCGCCCATCACGAACACGGCGGCGGCCAGCACGAGATCGACTTCAACGACACCGATGTCCTGCGCGCTGCCGATGCACTGATCACGACCCGCATGGTGGCCAAGCACATCGCCGCCCGACACGGATTGCATGCGACGTTCATGGCCAAACCGCTCGAGTCATTGGCCGGCAATGGCTTGCACGTTTATTTCGCATTGCCGAAGATCGGTGGCGACGATGCCACCGATGGACAACTCTCCGAGGAGACGCTGTTCGCGATCGGCGGCCTGCTGGAACATGCTCCAGCGTTTACGGCAATCTGCAACCCGACGGTCAACTCTTACAAACGCTTGGTCGCGGCCTGGGACGCACCGATCTACACTGTGTGGTCGTATCGCAGCGCCAACGCCCTGGTGCGGGTTCCACTCGCTGCCGAGCCGCGGCTCGAGGTGCGCAGCGCCGATCCATCCTGCAATCCCTATTTGGCGCTGGCGGTGTTGGTCGCCAGCGCGGCGGACGGCATCAGGCAACACCGATTGCCCGGCGATCCTTTGACCGGCTCGACTTACGAACTCTCGGACCCCGATCGCGCCGCGCGTAGGATCAACAAACTTTCAAAGTCGCTGCGTGAGGCTTTAAAAGAACTCGAGCGCGACCCGGTCGTCCGCGGTGCACTCGGCGATCATATTTACCATGCCTTTCATGATGCCAAAGTCGCCGAGTACGAACGCTATCGGCGCGTCGTGCACCTGTGGGAACACGACGAGTATCTCCGTCTGTATTGATCGACTAGCGCAGGCTGGGTCATGTGACGTGCTCTTGGGCCGATAGTGCTTCCGATCTTCGTAGTCCGGCAGCCTCTTTGATGCACGCCGTCATGGCAGCCTAGTTGTGAGACGCTCCAGCGTAACTAACGGCACAGCAAATTCCCCGACGTTCGGCATTCACTTCGTATTACAACAACGGCGGCAACCCGCAAATCGCACGATGACGAATGGCCTTTCGTTAGGCAAGCGCTGCAGCACGTTCTCGGCGAGAGTGCTAGGCCGTAACCGTTGCTTCGGCGGCGGCGTGGGTTCGCAGCAGATCCCAGGCCAGCTGAACGTCGGCTTCGGTCGTTCGCTCGTTTCCAATCGCGATGCGCAGCGCGGTGACGCCGTCGATCTTCGTAGACGACAGAAACACCTCGCCGGTCGCATTGGTCGCATCGACGATGCGCGTATTGAGCGCATCCAAAGCGGTACCGGCGAAACCCGGCGGCGCGTAGCGAAAACAGACGGTTGACAGTAGGTGCGGCGCAAGGATCTCCCAGTGTGCCTCCGAGCGCACCCAGAGCGCGAACGTTTGCGCGAGCGCGATGTGCCGTCTCAAGATCGCGCGGATCCGCTCGGCGCCGTACGACCGTAATACGAACCAGAACTTGAGCGCTCGAAATCGACGGCCGAGTTGTAAGCCATAGTCCATGTAGTTGTGGCCGTCACCGGGCGGCGTTGCTAGGATGTCTTGGACCAGACTGAACGCCTGGCGCACGATCTCCAAGTTCCGCACATACAGCACCGAGAGATCGATCGGCACGAAGAGCCATTTGTGGGGGTTGGTGACGATCGAATCGGCATGCTCGCAACCGGCCAAAATCGAGCGGAACTCAGGCAGGATCGCCGCCGGTCCGGCGTACGCGGCATCGACGTGCAACCAGACGCCGTGCTCGCGGGCGATCGCGGCGATCTGCGGCACCGGATCGCTTGAGGTCGTCACGGTCGTTCCGACGGTCGCGGCGACGCACATTGGGAGCAGGCCGCGGCCGCGATCGGCCTTGAGCCGGCGCTCAAGTTCGCCGGGAATCATCGCGTAGCTCGCGTCCACCGGCACGTGTACGACGTTGTCGCGGCCGATGCCCAGCGCAATCGCCGCTTTCTCGATGTGCGAGTGCGTGTGGTCGGTGATGTAGACGCGCAGAGGCGCGAGGGCAGGCCGCCCGGCCATGCCGCGGCGGCGAATATCCAGTCCGAGCGACTCGCGTGCGGCTGCCAGCGCCGTGAAACCGCTGATCGACGCGGTATCGTAGATGATGCCGTGAAGGTGCCCGGGGAGCCCGAGTAGCCCGCGTAACCAGTCGGTAACGACGTCCTCGAGCTCGGTCGCCGCCGGCGAGGTTCGCCACAGCATCGCATTGACGTCGAGCGCCGCCGTGAGCGCTTCGGCCAGCACCGTCACCGGCGCTGCGCTGATCGCAAAATACGCGAAGAATCGCGGGTGATTCCAATGTGTGATCCCGGGCAAAATCAGCCGCTCGAAATCGGCCATGATCGCATCGAAGGTCTCGGGGCCTTCGGGCGCAACGGCCGGCAGCGCGCGAATGAGATCGCCGGGCGCGACCTGCGACAATACGGGATAGCGCCGGACGTTCTCAAAGTAGCCGTCGATCCAACGGATTACTTTTTCAGCGTCGTTTGCAAAATCGCTCATTATGCAGATCATTTGCGCCCGGATCGGCGATACCTCGGCCAAGCCGGCGACCGCGCTGCCGGTGCGACCTCAGTCGATAAGGGGGCTCACGACGGTGCGCGAAGTGTACGAGACGCTCAAGCGAGGATCGGCAATTTGAAGTACCGCACCTACCCCAAAACCCAGATCAAGGTCAGCGAAGTCGGCTTCGGCCTTTGGACGACCGCAACCGGATGGTGGGGCAAAATGACCGACGATGACGCGGTTGCGTTGCTGCGCGAAGCACTCGAACTCGGCGTAACCTTCTACGACGCCGCCGACACCTACGGCGATGGCCGCAGCGAAGAACAACTCGCGATGGCGTTCGCTGCTCGCCGCGACGAGGTCGTCTACGCCACCAAGTTCGGTTATGACTTCTACACCCACTCCGGCGAGCGTCGTGGTCAGAATGAAATACCGCACGACTTCTCGCCGCCGTTCGTGCGGTATGCCCTCGAACAATCGTTGCGCCGGCTGCGGACCGACACGATCGATATCTACCAGATCCACAACGCTCATCTGAGCGAAATCGACAACGACACGTTGTTCGCGCTGCTCGAAGATCTTAAGGTCGAGGGGAAGATTCGATCGTACGGCGTCGCTTTGGGACCGGCGATCGGCTGGTTGGTTGAAGGCATCGACGCGGCCGTCAAGCGCAACGTCACAAGCATTCAGATGATTTGGAACATCCTCGAACAATTCCCCGGCGACGAGATGCTTGCGGCGGCAGCCGCCGTGCACGCCGATACCGGCTACATGATCCGCGTTCCCCACTCAAGCGGGATGCTCGAAGGAAAATATACGCTCGAAACGACGTTTCCGCCAGACGATCATCGCAGCCATCGCCCGCGTTCTTGGCTCATCAACGGTCTGCGGAAGATCGAAACGCTTCAGTTTCTGGCAACTCCTGAGCGAACGCTGGGGCAGGCGGCCATTCAGTGGTTACTGGCTGAGCCCCGAGTTATGACCGTCTTACCCAACATTTATGCTCGGGACCAGCTGCGCGAGTTCGCCGCTGCACCACAGACACCGCCCCTGTCGGCCGACGAACTCGCCCGCGTCGCCGAGCTCGCGAAGACGAACTTCGGCGTCGACGAACCGCCGATGAAGTTCAAGGGCACGATGTCGCGCACCGAAGTGGCCGCCTCGGCTCAACCGGCGACGGTATGAAGCACGCGCTCGTTTCACCGGACGCACCCCAACCGATCGGGCCGTACAGTCAAGCGATTCGCACCGGTGATCTGATCTTCTGCAGTGGACAAACGCCGATCGATCCAACTACCGGCAAACTCGTCGACGGCGACGTCGCAGCCCAAACGCGGCAGGTAATGAAGAACTTGCGCGCCGTCCTCACCGCCGCGGGCGTCACCTTCGACGACGTCGTGAAAACGACGATCTTCTTAACCGACATGGCAGACTTCGCGACGGTTAATCCCGTTTATGGCGAAGCCGTCGGGACGACGCCACCGGCGCGTTCGACAGTGGCCGTCGCCGCGCTCCCGATGGGCGCCCGCATCGAAATCGAAATTATCGCCCGCGCCCAAAGCTAACACGCAAAATCCGTGTTAGCGCAGGAACGAACTCGGTGCGCCAGTTGGCAGCCGCAGATATCCCCGCGCGACGCGTCGTGAGTCATCTGGGGCAACGAGCGACATGCCCGCCGCCGCCGCCTGCCGGGACCCGCGAAAATCTACGTCGCGGCCAGCCGGGCGAGGTCGCGTGAGGCCGCGCGGGCGATGTCTGGCTCGTCGGATGTTGCCGCGCGCTCGAACTCGGTGCGGGCCAAAGCGCGTTTTCCTTGATCGGCATAACTCCGACCGAGTAAGTAGTGCAACCGGCCATCGTTGGGCGAGAAACTCAGACCCTTGATGATCGCGGCTTCGGCCAGCGCATAGAGCCGGCGTTCGTTGTAATCGTAGCCCAAATTGACGTACGCGTCACGGTTGAGCGGATCGAGCGTTAGCGCGCGCAGGTAGAGTTGCACGGCGGGCTGCCAGCGACCGGCGAGATCTTCGACATAGCCCAGGTTTACCCACGCTTCAGGACGATCGGCCGAAACCTTGGTCGCGCGATCGAACAGCGACGTCGCTTTCTGGGTCTGACCGATTTCGAGGTACGCGTCGCCCAGATTCACCAAAGCCGGATAATAATCGCTTCGAGTATCCAGGCAGCGTTGAAAGGACTCGATCGCGCGCGCGGTCTGACGAACGTCGAGATAGACACTGCCCAGCTCTGTAAGCGTCTCGCACCGCCGCGCTAACGCGACAGCGCGCACGAGAACTTCAAGTGCGACGTCAAATCGTCGTTCGGCATGATAGACTTGTCCGAGGGCAAACTGGCGCCAGGGATCGCTGGGTGCGGCGTCAGCGTCACGTTTGATCTCTTGCTCGTATGCCGGCAAGTCGCCGCGCCGGCGGTGAAGTTCGACCAAGTGGCGATACGCGGTCGTCGACGGCAGGCTGCGTTTGAAGTGTTCGATCGCGTCGGCGACCCGATCTTGGGCGGCGTAGATGCCGCCGAGGCGATCGTGTGTTTCGCGATCCGCCGGCGAGATCTTCAAAATCGCAAGGTAGACGCGTTCAGCGCCGCCGAGATCGGCTTGACGGTACTCCAGATCGCCCAAGTATCGAGCAGGCTCGATCTCACGCGGATGCCCGGCCACGTAGCGGGCCAGCGACTTGATCGCCTGCTCGATGTTTCCGTCGGCGACGGCTTTGCGCGCGGCTTCGACTGCGGCCACTGGGTCGGAGGCGAACTCCTGGCCTTTGACTGGATCATTAGCATTGGCATGGATATCGTCGGCGCGGGCAATGCCGCTCGCCGCCCCCGCCAGCAGGACCAGGAAGGCTAGGACAGCGACCAGCATCCACGACCAGCGAGCCGTCGCGCCCCGGGGGCCGGACGAGGTTTTCGCGCTAAGGGTTCGCATCGATTCCATGCTCGCCGCTCCCTGGAGGTCGGTGCCCCCATTCTATCTCGACCCCGGGGCTCACGGATAGTGGTCCGGGAATGCCCGCGTGGGACCGGCGGCGGCGGCGGGCGAAGCCTCCTCCACCGTTCCATAGAGGAGGCCGGTTTTTTGTTGGTTGGCGCGGGACGGCTCGCCGGGGTGATCGTGATCGTAGCGCTGGCGGCCGTATGGCCGCTCGGCGTCGAAGCAAAGCTCAGCCAGCAGCAGGCGGCAGCGATCGACAAGATCGTCAAGTCGTCAATCAAAGCCAGCGGCGTTGCGGCGGTGAGCGTTGCGATCGCTGAAGACCGCGCGATCGTCTACGCGCACGGCCTCGGCGAACGTGACAAGTCCCGGCATGCGCGCGCCGATCAGAACACCGTGTTCGGGATCGGGGCGATCACGATGCAATTCACAGCTGCGGCGATCCAGCGGCTGGCCCGTGAGGGGAAAGTCGCGCTCGATGCGCCGATCGGCACGTACGTGCCGAATGCACCTCACGCCGGTGAGATCACCGTTCGGCAATTGCTCAATCAGCTGTCGGGCTTGGCCGATTACCTTCCCGAGGCGCGCAAGGCCGGGATGTTGTACGAAGCGTTCATCGGGCCGGAACGGCTGGTGGCGCTGGTCGCTGATCGAGCGCTCGCGTTCCCGCCCGGCTCGAAGTTCGAGTTTAGCGCGACCAACTATCTCCTGCTCGGCATGATCATCGAACATGTTACCGGCAATCCGTATCCGATGTATCTGCGCACGAAGCTCCTCGATCCACAGCAACTGCGCGGCATCGAATATGCGCGCGGCAGCAGCGACGTTGCGAATGGCTACATCGCGCGGGATCCGTCGCGCACGCCGGTGCGGCCAATGGCGCCGGCCGTGGCTTTCAGCGCCGCCGCCCTTCTTTCAACTGCCTCGGATCTGGTCCGTTGGGACGGCGCATTGTTCGGAGGCCGCGTGCTCACGAACGCCGAGTTGACCGCGATGACGACGCCGCCAAGCTTGCCGGCCGGCGCTCAAACCACGTACGGCTTCGGAATCTACCGCGCCATGGTCGCCGGGAAAACAAAATACACCCATGGCGGCGCCGTCCCGGGCAGCTCCGCCGACAACGCTTATTTTCCGCATCGTAAACTCTCGATCGCGGTGCTGGCGAGTGCCGCGGAGTTTTCCGCCAGCGCACTTGTCGATAAGATCGCCGCAATCGTCGATCCGACGCTGGGCGAGGCGGCAACGAATCCCGCACCGATCGAGGACCCGGCGATCACGGCACGGGTTCGGGGCGAGTACTTCGCCTGGCGGCAAGGAAAGATCGAACGCGTCCGGTATTCCAAACGCGCGAACAGCGCGCTGAGCGACGAGATCGTGGGGAAGGTTCGCCAACAGTTGAGCGCCCTCGGCGAACTTCGCTCCATCAGCTTCCGCTCGAAGACCGCCGTGCAGGGTGCCGTCGTCTACCTCTACCAGATCGCCTGTGCGAACGGCAACGTCCGCATGACCTTTTCCCTGGACAAAGATGACAAAATTGCGGGTGTGTTCTTCACCCAAGAATGAGGCCGCACTAGCGCGGCTACCGCGAACGTAGTGTAGCGCCCGGTCGACCCCGCACCAGCGAACCGGCGCATCGGAGTGCGACAATTGGAAACTCGCCGTCGCCCATCTGCCAGGCCGTGTGCGCCGGGCAGCAAGTGCCAATGTCGCCTGGCCACCAGGGCCGAGGTCGCCGCGCGATGCAATGTGAACAGCCCAAGCGATGTTGAACCTATCCAGCCGTCCGTGGAGTCGATCGCATGACCCAGCCGCAGACCGCAGTGCATCTCGCCGATCTCAATCCGGTCGATTTCCTTTCCCGCAGCGCATACGTGTACCGAGAGAAAATTGCCGTGGTCGATGGCGCGGTGCGCCGGACATATCCGCAACTGCTCGAACGTGTCCGCCGATACGCGGCCGCCCTTCAATCGCTCGGCATTCAGGCCGGTGAGCGGGTTGCGGTCTTGTCGCCCAACACATCGGCGCTGTTGGAATCACATTTCGCCGTCCCACTTGCCGGTGGGGTGCTGTGCGCGCTCAACACGCGGTTGACCGTCGAAGAGATCCGGTACATCCTTGGGCACTGCGGCGCGAGCGTGCTCATCTATGACGCCGATTTCGATGCGTTCGTCGAACGGCTAGCCCCGGCGATTCACCGTATTCGAGTCTCGCGCGGGGGTCCGACCGCGGGATCTGCAGTGGGTTCCGCCGTGCATGACTACGAGAGCTGGCTGGCCGGGGCTGATGCCACTCGGCTGGTCGAGTTCCAAGCTGGCGAAGATACGACGATCTCGCTGAACTACACCAGTGGCACGACCGGCCAACCCAAAGGCGTGATGTATACCTACCGCGGCGCATACCTCAACGCGCTGGCGGAGATCTTCCACTCGAGCCTCCGACCGGAAAGCGCTTACTTGTGGACCTTGCCGATGTTCCACTGTAACGGCTGGTGTTTTCCGTGGGCAGTCACCGCGGCCGGCGCGACGCATGTGTGTTTGCCCAAGGTCGATCCCGCCCAGATTTTCGATCTGATCGAACAACAAACAGTCACCCACTTCTGCGCCGCGCCGACGGTTCTCGTCGGACTGGCGAACGCGCCCCAAGCGCGAGCGTTTCCGCATCAGGTCTCGATCACGACCGCCGGCGCGCCGCCGTCGCCGACGACGATCGCGCAGATGGAATCGCTGGGCGCGACGATTACTCATGTGTACGGCTTGACCGAAACATATGGCCCGATCACCGTGTGCGCCTGGCACTCACCCGAGTGGGACGGCTTCGAGGGTCCGCAACGCGCCGGGCTCAAGAGCCGCCAGGGCGTCTCGATGATCACGACCGACGGGCGGGACGTTCGAGTCGTCGACACTGAGATGCGCGACGTGCCGGCCGACGGTACCACGCAAGGCGAAATCGTCATGCGCGGCAATAACGTCATGAAAGGCTACTATGACGATCCGCCAGCAACCAACAAAGCGTTCGCGGGCGGCTGGTTCCACAGCGGTGACATCGCCGTCATGCATCCGGATGGTTACATCGAGATCCAGGACCGAGCCAAAGACGTCATCATCAGCGGTGGCGAGAACATCTCGACCGTCCAGGTCGAGCAGGTCCTGATCCGGCATGATGCGGTGCTCGAATGTGCTGTCGTCGCGATTCCGCATGAGCAATGGGGCGAGGTGCCCAAAGCGTTCGTCACGCTCAAAGCCGGGCGCACGCTCACCGCCGATGAGCTGATCGCGCACGCCCGCGAGCATCTGCCGGGCTTCAAGGTTCCAAAAGCTGTCGAGTTTTGCGAGCTTCCCAAGACATCGACCGGCAAAATCCAAAAGTTTGTCCTGCGCGAACGCGAATGGGCCGGCAGGGCCAAACGCGTAAATTAAGACAGCTATGGCGCGACCCATCTATGGCGAATTTGACCAAGCGACGCTCGACCTGCAATACAATGCCCGCGCGACCGTTCCATCGGTCGACGTTTACTTCACGCGGTGGGCTCGCGAGAGCGCACGCGTCCGCGGCGGACTCCAGTGCACGCTCGATGTACCGTACGGCGACACGGCACGCCAGCGGCTGGATCTCTTCCCGGCGCCGCGGACGGGCGCGCCGCTGTTCGTCTATTTCCATGGGGGATTTTGGCGCGGCTTTGACCGCGATGGCTTCAGTTTCATCGCCGAACCCTTCGTTCGCGCCGGCGCGGCGGTGGTCATCGCCGGCTACACGCTAGCGACGCAGGGCGCGACGCTCGAGCAGATCGTCAATGAGTCGCAGCGCGCGACCGCCTGGGCGGGGAGCCACGCGGGTCAACTCAACGCCGATGCGCGCCGAATCTTTGTCGGCGGTCATTCTTGCGGCGCTCAAATGGCGGGAATGATCGCGAGCACCGATTGGGTCGCGTGCGGCTTGCCCGAGACCCCAGTCGCCGGGATTGCAGGGATTAGCGGCGTGTACGATCTCGATCCGGTTCGCTTGTGCTATGTCAACGAATGGCTCAAAGTTCCCGATGCCGACACCGCCGCGCGAAATAGCCCGGTCCACCGACTACCTAAGTTGCCCGTGCCGCTGGTAGCCGCCGTCGGCGAACACGAAACCGGCGAATTCAAGCGCCAAACGCGGATCTACGCCGCTGCATGGAATGCCGCCCGCTATCCCGTTCGTCATTTAGAAATTGCTGGCCACAACCATTTTAGCATCGTCACCGAACTCAGCGCACCCGGCAACCCGCTGTTCGCAGCGCTCGCCGAATTAATGGCGATCTGATCGCCAAGCCGCGCCCATAACCCGGTCGTTAACGAGGCGATCCGGCAAATAAGAGCGCCAGACAGTCATAGGACGTTCCCGGGTCAGCCTCGCGCTGAACGTCTGCCCTGTAGGAACCGCCGAACGCCAACCGATCGGACCGGCGTTTCAAGGAAGAATTGCATCAGTGCGGCGCTCATCGACGGACCGGCGGGGTACGTGTGCGAACCGCGAAAGCTGCCGCCACTCCAGGCGTGCCCCATCTCGTCAACGGTCCAGAGTTCGATCCGCACGATTCCGCGCTCGTCGCGCTGCCGCGCGACAGTTCCGAACGGCTGACGGTCGGTCTCGAACAGTCGTCCTTTAACGCCGATGAGCGCGCCGAACTGAATGGCCAGAGCGCTCGCGTTTGAAGGCGCCACAACGGGGTCTTTGCCGCCAGTCCAGATGGAAATGCGTAGCCGGCGAAATCTCGGATTCGCAAGCGCTGAAAAGGCGATGGCCGGCTCTTCGAAGCCGGCCATCGCCGATCGAGCGCTAGCTACGTCGTGGGCCGCGTGCAAGGCAACTCCGGCGGCGACGCCCGCGGCCGCGAACACATCGGGAGCCTGCTCGGCTAAGATCGCTGCCAGCGCGCCGCCGGCCGACAGCCCCGCAACAAAAATGCGTTTGGGGTCGATAGCGTGCTCACGCCGGATGTCTTCCACGAGCGTCAAGATCGCGGCCGGTTCGCCCGCTTCGCGCGACTGGTTCTTCGGCAAGAACCAGTTCCAACAGCGGCGGGGATTCGCAAGCATCGACTGCTGCGGATAGAGTACGACCATTCCGCTGCGCTCCGCGAGCTCGTCGAATTCAGACCCGGCGGCAAAGTCGCTGCTGGTTTGCGTACAGCCGTGGAGCGCCACGAGTAGCGGCGCCGGCGAGCGGATAACGCTGGGAACGAATAGGCGGTGCTTGATCGCGGGCTACCGCACCAGCGGCGTGACGTCGCTCGGTGCGATCGGATGCAGCCCGAGCGCGAGCACTGCCACGACGCAAACGCCGACGCCGACCCACGGCAGCGCGCTGAGCGGCGTCACCGCGCGCACGATCGGAGCGCCGGCCGTGTGGCCGTACATGACGCGCACGATCTTGAAGTACACGTAAGCCGAGATCGCCGTACCGACGATCAACAGGATTGCGAGCCACACATAGCCCGCGCCGACGGCGCTGGCCAGGATCAGGATCTTTCCCGTGAAGCCGGCCGTCGGCGGCAAGCCGGCGAGACTGAGCAGGAAAAACGTCATGCACGCAGCCAGCACCGGTTGGCGATGGCCCAGACCGGCGAAGGCTGCCAAGCGTGAACCTTCGTCGTGCTCGCGCGAGAGAAGCGCTACGACCGCAAACGCACCGAGGTTCATGAACATGTAGGCGATTAGGTAAAAGATCGCGTAACGCAGGCCGTTGACGGTCGTGCCGGCCAGCGCGGCGACGATGTAACCTACCTGCGCGATCCCTGAATACGCCAGCAGCCGTTTCATGTCGGTCTGCGCGAGGGCCGCCACGTTGCCGGCGATCATCGACAACGCCGCCACCGTCCAGACCGGCAACAGGATCGCATCCGAAGATTGGGCCGGCAATGCGGAATAGGCAAACCGCGCGAGCACGGCGAGCATTCCGGCTTTGGTGACGACGCTCATGAACGCGGTGACCGGCAACGGCGCACCTTCGTAGACATCCGGCGTCCACACATGAAACGGTACCAGGCTCAGCTTGAACGCAATCCCCACAAAAAACAATCCGGCGCCGATCAAGAACAACGGCGACAGCGTCCCGATGGTCGCAAATGTGGCCAGTGCGATGCTGCCGGTCGCTCCGAACAGCAGCGCCATACCATACAGCATGAAGCCCGACGCCATCGACGAGAGGATCAAATATTTGAGAGCCGACTCGCGGGCGACCCCGCGGCGCGCAAGCCCGCACAAACAGTAGAGTGCCAGCGACAGCAATTCCAATCCAAGAAAAATCGTCATTAAGTTGGCAGCGCCGGCCATTAGCATCGCGCCGCAAGCGCTCCACAGGATCAGCGCGATACCGCCGGCGATCTGATCGTCGCGACCCAGGCTGGCCACCATGAGCAGCGTGAAGACGGCCGCAACGATGGTAATCTCCTCGAAGATGACGGTGAAGCCGCCGTCGACGAAGCCCCCGCCGAACGCCGGATAGGGGTGCCCCCACGCTTGCGCCGCAATCACGCCGGCCCCGACGAGGCCGATGATGCCGGCAGTTTGACTCGTTGCGCGCCGCGCACCCTTGACCACGAGCAGATCGGCTAACAGCACGACCAGCGCGGCCACCGCGATAATCGTGAGCGGCAGAATCGCATTCCAATCTGCCTGAGTGAACGGGATCACGAGCGGCGCAACACTCATCGCGGTATCCCCCCGATAATCGTTACCGCGGCGCGCTCAGCGCTGGCGGTGGTCGTCGGCGAATTGGCGACGGGGCCCGGATTGATACCGAGTAACACGATCGCGATGACCAGCGGCGCGAGCACCAGCAGTTCCGCGAGCGTCAGGTCGGGACGCTGCGGTAGATCTGCCACTTCGGGGCCGTGCATCAAACCCTGGTACAATCGCAGCATGTACGCCGCCGCGATCACGATCGTGACGAGCGCAATGACGGCGATCGTCGTGATCCAACCGGAACCGGCTTTGAACAGACCGGTCAAAATCAAGATCTCGCCGGCGAATCCGGCGAGTCCGGGAAGTCCGAGCGCGGTCAGCGCCGCCAACGCAAGCGCGCCGGCCAGCTTGGGGTTGCGCACGCCGAGCCCGGCAACCCGCTGGAGCGATCGCGTTTCTTCGCGCTGTTCGACTTGACCAAGCACAAGGAACAGCGCGGCGCTGAACAGGCCGTGCGCGACCATGTACACCGCGGCACCGGCCAGGGCGATCGGGACGAAACTGAAGATCGCGATCAGGATCAAGCCTAAATGGGACAACGACGAATAGGCGACGACGCGCTTGGCATCGGTTTGCACCAACGCGATCAAGGCGCCGTACACGAGCCCAATGGTGCCCAGTGCCAGCATGACGCCGGTGGCCTCGCGCATCGCGGTCGGCATCAGCGGCAAGGCGATAGCAAGGAAGCCGTACAAGCCGGTTTTCGACTGCACCGCGCTCACGACCGCGACGACGGGCGGCGGCAAATCAGCGTAGGTGTCCGGCATCCAGGTATGCAGCGGCCAAACCGGCGTCTTGATCAGGAAAGCAATGGCAAAACCGGCGAACACCCACGGCGCCCAAACCGCGCCGATTTCCGGCAGACCCGGCCCGACGCTCTTACCGAGGACGTCGGTCGAACCGACGACAATGCCGTACGCGGCCGTCGCCAGCAACAGTGCCAGGCCGCCGGCGAGGTTGTAGATCAGATAGCGCCAGGCGCTCGACGAGTTGCCGGGCGGCGCCCAACTGACCATGATCAAAAAAACCGGGATCAGCATGAGATCCCAAAACAGCGCGAACAGCAGCAGATCCCGCGCGACGAACACGCCGGTCATTGCGCCGAGTAAAATCAACATTTGGGCCGCAAAATCACGCTGTCGCGGCAGCCGGCTCGCGGCGAGCGCGCACGCGGTTGTCAATGCAAGCAGCAGAACGAGCCAGTAGGCGAGGCCGTGGCCGAGGCCGACGTGGAAGCTGGCCAAAAACGGCCGTGAAAACCACGCCCGCGATTCGTCGGCCAAATCGGCCGATAGCGCCGCCACGATGAAGCTGAGAACAGCGACGGCAAGCGCAATCGCTTTCGCTTGGCGCTCGGCTCGGCGCGGCAATGCATAGAGCGCTATGCCGACGATGATCGGTACCAGCACGAGCGCCCCGATCACCGGCCGGCTCCGATCCATACGAAGTACATCAGGAACCCGGCGACGCCGGCGACGATCGTCAGCGCGTAGCTACGGACAAGCCCATTTTGTAGCAGGCGGAACTCTTGGCCGGTGAGCGCCGCCAGCCAGACGATGTCGCGCACCACTGCGTCGATCGCGTGCGGATCGATGACCCGCGCAAAGAACGCGCCGATCGTCCGGGCCGGGCGCAGCAGCACTTCTTCGATGAGAGCATCGACGTACAATGCGTGCACCAGCGCCTTGGGCATGCCCGCGGCTTCGGTTTGCAAGCGGGCCACGTCATCGACCTGCGCACCTACCGTCGCGTAGCGCGCATACGCTAGGACGACTCCGATCAGCACGATGAAGAACACCAGCACCGACGATATCGCTTCGCTGAACGGGACGACCCGATTGACGGCGACGATCGAGCCGGTGAATACCGGTTCAAACAGTTGACTCCACAGGCTCGCTTGGCCGCGAAAGCCGACGTCGACGAAGCCGGCCAAGACCGTCGGAACGATCAGCAAGGCCACCGGGCCCTTCATCGACCATGGCGGCGCGTGCGCGTGCGCCGCGTCCAGTTGCGTGCGGTCGGTTCCAAAGAACACGATGAAGATCATCCGCGACATGTAATATCCGGTGATTCCGGCGGTCGCCACCGCGACGATGAACAGCCAAGGGTGACCTTGCATCAGCGTACCGTAGATCACGGCGTCCTTGCTGAAGAAACCGCTGAACCCGGGAAAGCCGATAATCGCACCCGTTCCGGTGAGCATCGCCCAATACGCCAGCGGCATCCGCGTGCGCAGCGCGCCCATGCGGCGCATGTCCTGCTCGTCGCCGAGCTGGTGGATGATCAGACCCGCTGCCAAGAAGAGTTGCGCCTTGAAGAACGCATGGGCGAAGAAATGCAGCACGCCGGCGTCGTACGCGCCGACACCAACGCCCATGATCATGTAGCCGATCTGGCTCATCGTCGAATAGGCGAGCACGCGCTTGATGTCCCACTGCGCCAAACCGAGAATCGCACCCAATAGCGCCGTGAGCGCGCCGGCGGTGCCGACCATCTCTTGGGCGCCCGGCGAGCCAATGAACAGCGGCCAGCAGCGCGCGATGAGATAGACGCCGGCGGTCACCATGGTTGCGGCATGGATCAATGCGGATACGGGCGTCGGCCCTTCCATCGCATCCGGCAACCACGTGTGCAGTGGGACCTGCGCCGATTTTGCGGCCGCCGCGATGAAGAGGCCCAGGCAAATCAGGAACAACTGATCGCCCGACGCGCAGCATTTGGTGATGTCGCCGAAGACAACGGCGTATGCGATCGAGCCAGTATTCGCGAACAGCAAAAACAGCGCCGCCATCAGCCCGACGTCGCCGACAACATTGATCACGAACGCTTTGGTCGCGGCCGCCTTAGCGGCTGGCCGCTCGATGTGAAAACCGATCAGGAAAAACGACGCCAAGCCGACGAGGCCCCAACCGACGAGCAGCCCGACGAAGTTGTCGGAGAGCACCAGCGTCAGCATCGCGAACACAAAAAAATTCATGTACGCGAAGAACCGCGCGATCGCGCGGTCGCCAGCCATGTAGCCGATTGAATACACGTGGATCAAGAACCCGACCCCGGTGATAATCAAGCTCCAGATCAGCGATAGCGGGTCCAGCAGCAGCCCAAAATCGAAGCCCGTGGTCCAGGAGAACATCGGTAGATGTGTGCCGACGGCGTGATCCGCCGTCCGCGCTGTCCCCGCTCCAAACGACAGGACGGTCGCGATGAACGCAATTCCGATCGACGCGGACCCGACCCAGCCGGCTCGCCGCTCGAGCTGCGGACCGAACGCCCAGAGTACAAGCGCACCCACCAGCGGAACGAGCCAAATGACGTACAGCAAGCTCATCCCTTGAGTCCGGCCACTTCGTCGACGTCAACGTTTTTCGCCGTGCGGAACACGGTCACTACAATCGCCAGGCCGATCGCGGCCTCGGCGGCGGCGACCGTGATCACGAGGAACGCGAAGATCTGTCCCACGTTATTGGACCACGCGCGTGAAAATGCGATCAGCGCCAGGTTGGCGGCGTTGAACATCAGCTCGATGGACATCAACATGATCAGTGGATTGCGGCGCACGATCACCCCGGCGACGCCCGTAAAGAACAGCACCGCCGACAGGCCGACGTAGTTCGCGACGTCGATCACAGCTTACCCTTTACGATCGACTCGCGGCGCGCCGTCGCGCGCCTTTTCTCCGTTGGAACGTAGCGCCGGCCAGACGAGCCGGCGTCGCCGGCTAACAGCACGACACCGACAATCGCAACCAGCAGGATCAGCGATGTGATCTCGAACGGCAGCAGGTGCGTCGTGAACAGCGCGGCGCCAAAATCGGCGATGCTTCCGAATGCATTGGCCGTGCCGGTCGGCGCCATCGCCGCCACCGTAGCCGGCGGCGGAACCGCGGTCGCGGCCGCGTGTAACGCGCCATACGTAAACAACCCGAACGCAACGAGCACGAGCAAGAGCGCTGGCCCAAGCATCCGCGGTAGCCGGTTCGGTCCGACCGAAAATGGCGCGACACCGCTGGAGAGCAGCGCGATCACGAACACGAACAAAACCAGGATCGCTCCGCTATACACCACGATCTGCATCACTGCCAAAAACTCCGCCTGCAAGGTGAGGTACAGGATGGCTAGCGCGATAAAATTCGACAGCAACCCCACGACGCTGTAGACCGGTTTGCTCGCCATGACCGTGAAGACGGCGCTTGCGATCAGTACGATCGCCAGCACCCAAAACGCAATCACCCGGCCAGCCCCCGGCGCTCGGTCTTCAGGATCTCGCCGCGCCAAGTGGCTCCGTAGCCGGCGGTGATATCGACGGTCGATTTCTGGTCGGCTACCATCCCCAAGTCGGCGGGAATTCCGTTGGGCCGTTCATCGGGGGAACTACGAACGCCGGCCTCGGGTGGCACCAGTAACCGATCTTTCGAATAGATGAACGACCCACGCCGGTAATCCGCCATCTCGAACCGCGGCGTCAAAACGATCGCGTCGGTCGGGCAAGCTTCTTCGCACAGACCGCAAAAGATGCAGCGCAGTTCGTCGATCTCGTAGCGGGCAGCGTGGCGTTCGCCGGGCGAGCGCCGGTTTTCCGGGGTGTTCTCGGCCCCGATCACCGTGATCGCATTGGCCGGGCACGCGATGGCGCACAGCTCGCACCCAATGCAGCGCTCCTTGCCGTCGGCGTACCGGCGCAGCTCATGGAGCCCGTGGAAACGTGGCGCATGTTGTTTCTTGCGCGACGGATACGGAATCGTCGGCTTCGCCTTGAAGAAATACTTGAAGGTGGTCGCCATTCCGGCGCTCAGCGCGCCAACGATCGAAAAAATGTTCATGCCGACGCCGCTGCCTGTGCCACTAGCCGATGACCGCCACGATCGCCGCCGTCACAATCAGATTGAGGGTGGCGGCCGGCAGTAAGACTTTCCAGCCCAGCGCCATCAGCCGGTCGTACCGGAACCGCGGCAAGGTCGTGCGCAGCCAGATGTACAGGAAGATGAACATCGCGGCCTTGAGCACGAACCACACGATACCCGGAATGAAGCCGAGCCCGAAAGGCGCGTTCCAGCCGCCCAAGAAGAGCAAAGTCGCCAGACACGCGACCGTAATCATGTTGAGGTACTCGGCGATAAAGAACAGGCCGAAGCGCAAGCCGGAATACTCGGTATGGAATCCGCCGACCAGTTCGCTCTCGGCCTCCACCAGATCGAACGGCGCGCGATTGGTTTCGGCTACCGCCGTGATCAAGTAGATCGCAAACCCAAAGAATTGCGGGACCGCAAACCAGAGCTTATACTGCGCGTGGACGATCCCCGACAGCGACGTAGTCCCGGCTAAAATTAGAACGCCAATCACCGACATCGTCATCGCCAGCTCATACGAAATCATTTGGGCCGTCGACCGAACGCTCCCGAGCAGCGGAAATTTCGAGCCCGACGCCCAACCGGCCAGCGAGATGCCGTACACGCCGAGCGACGTCATCGCGAAGATCAACAGGATGCCCGCATTCACGTCGCCGACACTCCAGAGCCCGGCCGACGTCTCTGAAAACGGGATGATCGAGAAGGCCGCCATCGCTGTCACCAGCGAGATGTACGGCGCTAGTCGGTAGATCAGCGGATCGGCCGTGCTGGGAGTGAGATCTTCCTTGAACAGCATTTTCGCCGCATCGGCCGCCGGCTGCAAGAGCCCCCATGGGCCGACGCGATTGGGTCCGGGCCGCAACTGCATCCACGCCATGACCTTGCGTTCGCCCAGCATTGCGTATGCAAACGTGGTGACGACGATGAACAGCACGAACACCGACTTGACCAGGGCCTGTAGCCACCATGGCGCGGCGACAAACGTATCACCGATCGAAGCGATCACCTCGCCGATCGAAGCGATCACCGCAGGCTCCCGACCAGCGCCGGCGCCGACCGAATGTTGGCCACCGCGACGTGCTCGCCACTGCGCAGCGCGTTGGCGGGCGCGGCGGCCAAGCCGTCGATGATCGATACCGTACCTTCGGCCGCGCGGTCGTCGACGCGCACGATCAAGTCGTGCAGCGCGCGATCGCCGGCTACCAGGTCGATGCAGTCGCCGCTGCGCACTTCGAGCGCCGCGGCGGTTCGCGGCGCGAGCGTGGCGGCCGGCGCCGGTCGGAGTTCGCGCAGTCCGTCGTCGAATTGAGCGGTCCCGCCGCCGGCGAACATGTCGGCGCCGATCACCAGGCGCAGGCTGGCCATCAGTCCGCCGCCGAGCGGCGGAACGGCGTACTCTTCTTTGGACTCATCCGCGTGCCGTAATGAATTCGACAGCGTTTGGACCTGCGTCTGGATCTCGGCCGGTGTAGGAATGTCGATCCCCAATTCGGCCGCCAGCGCAACGAGCATCTCGCCGTCGCTGAGCGTTCCGCTCGGCGGCGCAAGCCCCGCGCGCACGATCAGCCGCTCGCCGGTGAGGTTGGTCGTGGTTCCGGCTTTCTCGAACGGCCCGCGCGCCGGCAACACCAGCGTTGCGCGGGCCGCCGTCTCGGTCAGAAAGAGTTCGCTGACGACCAAGAACGGTAGCTTCCAGAGTGCATCTTCCACAAGTTGTCGATCCGGAAAGCTGAGCAGCGGATTGGCTCCAAGAATTGCCAGCGATTGCAGGCGCCCGTCGAGCGCCGCGGCAAAGATGCCACGCGCGTCGAGACCGCCGTTACGCGGAAGCATCCCCATCGCCTCCGCGCCCCGTGCGTTCGATTGCTCGCCGACGATGTAAGCGAAGACCGTCTTCTTCTGGGTATCGCGCTGCGCGATGCACCATTGTGCGAAACTCTCGTCGAGACCCCCGTCGGCCCCGTCCCAGAGAATCGCGATGCGGGTATAGCTCGTTGGCAGCGCTGCCTCGAGTTCGGCGACGGAGGCAACATGTGCGCTGGCGACGACGCCGTGCGCCGGCTGCGCGCCCAGTACCAGCAATTTAGCACGGTGCTGGCTCACGGCTTTGCGGATGCGCAAATCCATGATCGGCGCCAGTTGCTCCGCCGAGCGACCATAGGTAATGATAACCTCGGCCGTCTCGAGATCGGACAGTGTGCCGGCTTGCGGTTGCAACGCAATCCGTTGCCGGCCGGTGCGCCAGTCCAGATGCCGAGCGCCGAACGCTCGATACACGTGCTGCAGCAAGAAGGCTTCTTCGTTGAGCAGGCGCCCGCCGCCGAGCGCCGCGACCGCTTCGGGGCCGGCGTCCTTTAGCGACTTCCCCCACAGCGAGATCGCATCATCCCAGCCGATCTGGTTCCACTCGAGCGTGCCCCGCTGACGGTAGAGCGGGCTGGTTACCCGCCGCGCATCGTCGTAGAACCCGACGTTGTAGCGACCCCGATCGCACAGCCAGCCGTCGGAGATCGCATCATCATCCGGTACCGACATCGTGCGCAGAACGCTCCCGTGACGCTCGTCGACATTGAGTTGGCAGCCTACACTGCACTGCAAACAGGTCGTTTTCGTACGGTTGAGATCCCAGGGCCGTGATTTGAACCGGTAGGTCTTCGAGGTCAGTGCGCCGACCGGGCACAACTCGGTGACGTTTCCGCTGAAGTCAGAATGATATGGCGCATCGGTCGCCGTCGCAATGATCTCGCCAGCGCCGCGGTCTTCGGTGCGTAGCGATTGTTCCTGGGTGATGATGTCGTCGAAACGTACGCACCGCAAGCACAAAATGCAGCGCTCTTCGTCGAGCACAATCGTGGGCCCCAAGTCGACCGCCTTGGGCTTGGCCATCTTCGCGTCGACCAGCCGTGAGGCGCCTTGACCGTACGCCATCGAAAAATCTTGCAGGTCACACTCGCCGCCCTTATCGCAGATCGGACAATCCAACGGATGATTGAGCAGCAAAAACTCCAAGATCGCGCGGCGGCCTTCCATGGCCTTGTCGCTCATTGTGTGGACGACCATGCCGTCGGTGACGGGCGTATTGCATGCAATTTGCAGCTTCGGTGTTTTCTCAATCTCGACCAGACACACGCGGCACAGCCCCGCCGGTCCGAGTTTTGGATGGTAGCAGTACACCGGAATATCGCGCTGCAACTTCTTGGCCGCTTCCACCAACAGCATCCCGTTGGGCACACTGAGCTGGATACCATCAATGGTGACGGTCACATCTTTAGGAGGCGACATCCCACGCTCGGTCACCGCCGGTTCTCCCTTTGGCGGCCATTCGATTCCAGCGACAGGCGGAGTTTGGTCCATTGCCGCCGCCAAGAAATGAGGGGGTAGCCAAACAATACCCCGAGCAGGAGCCCCGCCAACATGCCGTTCAGCGTTCGCGCTTCGTCATACCAAGGAGGCCGTGGATCGATTGAGTTCCAGCATTCTTGAGCTAATGCGAGGCTTGGTAGGCCCATTTGCACAATCTGGTTGATTCGTCTCCGCCAATCCGTTGAGCTGGATTGCAACCCGTCGATGATGAGAAATGCAGCGATGGCCGCTCCGAGCATCGCCAGACCGCCGGCCAGCCCGCTCAAGTCCGGGCGTTCGCCTATCATCGGAATCCGCGATCGTTGCGCCATCTCTATCAGCGCGGCGATAACCGCCAGCGTTAGAGACAACCAAAAAAGGCCGCGCGAGCTAAACGTAAGATCTCTTGGCTGTGTGGCTGTCTTCATACGACGGCGGCCATGGGCTTGCGGACGTATGCGCGAAACTGCGGTTCGAACCGTTTTACGACGGATGCGAGGAAGGGTTCGATCGAATCGCCGAGCGGGCACAGATTGAGGCCGGTGAGCTGGTGCGAGACCGAGAGCAACATGTCGACGTCGGAATCGACTCCGCGGCCTTCGAGCAGCCGGGCGAGCGTGATTTCCAGCCAGTGGCCGCCTTCACGGCAGGGCGTGCATTGACCGCACGACTCGTGGGCGAAGAAACGGACCAGCGCGTGGGCCGCTTTGACGAAATCGGTGGTGTCGTCGAAGACGACGATCGCGCCCGAACCGAGCATCGATCCCGCTTTGGCGATCGTGTCGAAATCGTAACCGAGGTCGAGATGCTCTGGAAACAGGCATGCCGACGAACCACCGCCGGGTTGGATGGCCAACAGCGAGCGGCCGTCACGCAGACCGCCGGCCAGATCGATCAGCTGCCGCAATGTCGTTCCGAGCGCGACCTCGTAATTGCCGGCTTTTTTCACGTGACCGCTGATTGAGACGACTTTGTAGCCGGGCGAGCGCTCTGGCCCGACTTTGGCAAACCACTCGGGACCGTTGCGCATGATGTGCACGAGATAGCCGAGCGTCTCCACATTATTCACGACCGTCGGCTCGCCGTATAGACCCTTGATCGCCGGAAACGGCGGCTTGAGCCGCGGTTCGCCGCGCTTGCCTTCCAACGAGTTGAGCAGCGCCGTCTCTTCGCCACAGATGTACGCACCGGCGCCGCGATGGATTGTCAATTCTAGGTCGTAGCCGGTACCGCAGATGCCCTTGCCGATGTAGCCGGCTGCGCGCGCCTGTGCAACAGCGGCCTGAAAAATGTCATTGCCGCGCTTGAACTCTCCGCGAATGTAGATGAACGCATGGTGCGAGCCGATCGCATAGGCGCCGAGCAAAATACCCTCGATGACTTGATGCGGCGTTTCCTCAAGCAGCATGCGGTCTTTGAACGTCCCGGGCTCGGCTTCGTCGCAATTGCACACCAGGTACCGCGGTCGCCCGTTGTCGGGCAAGAACTGCTGTTTGCGGCCGGTCGGAAAACCGGCGCCGCCGCGACCGCGCAAGCCGGAGTCGGCGGTGAGTTTCATCACGTCGGCCGGCGCGAGCGTTTTCAGCGCACGTTCCAATTGCGCGTAACCGCCGGTCGAGCGATAGACGTCGATCTCACGCAAATCGATGTCACCGATTCCCCTGGTGAGCACGGGTGTGAGGACGCTCACCGGCGGCGCTCCGCAATGCCGTGTTCGAGCCGTTCGGCGCCGTCGCGCAACAAGCGCTCGTGCGAGCGCGCTTGCAACGATTCTTCGTGGACGATCCGGTCGAGCATGATCACGCCGGTCTTATCGCCTATGCCGCCGGGCGCGTTGGGGTCGACGACGCCTTGTGCGCTGGCGACCTTCGACACGCCGTCCTTTTCGAGATGCCACGAATGGCCCGGTGGCCGCGTCTGTGCGAGCGGCTTCACCGCGTACGTCCCGCCTCGCATGGCCGTGACCATTACATCCACGGCGGCCGGTGTAAGGTCGTACGCGTACTCGAGATTGACTTGCATGCACGGCGCCCGGTCGCAGGCCGCCAGACACTCGACTTCCTCGTAAGAAAACTGCCCGTCGGCCGTCGTCTCGAGGTGGCCGATCCCCAACTTTTCGTGGAAGTACGCCATGATGGCGCCGGCACCGTTGAGCGTGCATGACAAGTTCCGGCACACTTGCAACATGTATTTACCCACCGGCCGCCGGAAAAACAGCGTATAGAACGACACAGTCGACTCCACCACCGCAACCGGTACGCCGACCAACGCAGCCGTTGCCGCAATGGCCTCTGGCGAGACGTAGCCTTCTTCTTGCTGGAAGCGGTGCACGATCGGCAAGAGCGCCGACCGCCGCTGCTCGTATTGCGCCACGATCGCCCGCAACGCCGGCTCGATCCGCGCTCGCATCTCGGCGAAGCTCTCCGATCGCGCGCTCACCGATCGACCTCGCCAAAGACGGGATCAAGCGACCCGATCGTCACGACCATGTCGGCGATCAAATTACCGACGGCAATCTGTTTGAGTGCTTGTAAGTTATACATCGATGGTGGACGGGTTCGCACACGGTACGGCCGGTTGTCGCCGTTGGAGACGATGTAGTACCCTAGCTCACCACGTGGCGACTCGACGGCCTGATACACGTCGCCGGGCGGCACGCGAATGCCCTCGCTGACGAACTTGAAATGATGGATGAGCGCTTCCATCGAGAGTGCGATCGTTTCCTTCGGCGGCGGTGCGATCTTCGGATCATCGAGCATCACGGGGCCGGGAGTCGCGAGCTTACGGCGAACCTGTTCGATGATCCCCATCGCTTCGTCCATTTCGTCGAGCCGCACGAGAAATCGCGCATACGCGTCGCCTTCGGTCCGAACGGGGACATCGAACGAGTACTGATCGTAGAGGCTGTACGGGAACGCTTTGCGCACGTCGTACGCAATGCCGCACGCGCGCAGCGATGGGCCGGTGAGCCCCCAAGACACTGCCTCCGGGGCCGACAAGATGCCGACATCGATCGTTCGGTCGCGCCAGATCGGGTTGTTCTGCAGGAGCGTGCGCAAATCGCGCATGCGGGCGGGAAACTTTTCGATCAGGGCGTCAAGCCGTTCGAGGAATCCGGCCGGTAAATCACCGTTGATGCCGCCGATGCGCAAATAGTTTGGATGCATCCGCGCCCCCCCGGCGGCTTCGACGAGATCGAGGATGTTCTCGCGGATGTCGAAGGCGTACCAGAAGTTGGAAATCGCGCCGATATCGATGGCGTGCGTGCCCAGCCACACGCAGTGCGATGAGACGCGCGCCAGCTCGCACAATAAGATCCGAATGTGCGAAGCACGCTCGGGAATCTGCTCCGTGATGCCAAGCAGTTTTTCCACGCCGAGGATGTAGCAGAGCGCATTGGACGCCGGCGCAAGATAGTCCATTCGTTCAATGACCGTCGAGGCTTGCGTCCAGAACAAATTTTCGGCCGATTTCTCGATGCCGGTGTGCAGGTAGCCGATCTCCATCTCGGCCTTTTCGACGACCTCGCCCGAGACGTTCACGATCACCTGCAGCACGCCGTGGGTCGACGGATGTTGCGGGCCCATCGACAAGGTCATCACGTTGCCGCTGTGGGCGACGACGTCCATCGCGAGCGCTTCGGGAACCCTGGCAGATCCCGCCGGCGTCGTTGCGCTCACGGCTTTGGTTCCTGTTGGCCGCGGGCGCGCGCAATTTGGCGCTGCAACGCCGCGGCAACATTGCCGGTCGGCGGAACGCCGGCCGGCACATTGCTCTTGAGCGCGAACGACGGTCGCGGCGTGGCGTCGTCGGTGTTGCCGCGCAGCGGATAATCTTTGCGCAGCGGATAGCCTTCCCAATTTTCCGGCATTTGGATCCGCCGGAGATTGGGATGACCGTCAAAGACGATCCCGAAGAGATCGAACACCTCGCGTTCGGCCCAATCCGCGCACAGGAACAAATCGGTGACCGACGGTAATTTGGGCGCTTCACCGTCGACGCCCACCAGTAGCCGGACGCGGCGCGGCGTGCCGATCGCAGCCGGAGCCGCAATCGCGGTCGGCAGAGCCAAAAGGTGATAAACAACGTCAAACCGCGGCGACCGCTGCAGGTAATCGACGGCGCCGATGTCGAGCAACATCGAAAAACCGTCCGCGATCAGCTCCGCCACGCGGGCTCGCAGCGCAGCCGGATCGATGCGCTCGATGCGGGCGTCGTCAATGGCAGGCCGGATCGCCGTAGGGTCGGTTGCGGTCCCGCCGGCTAAGGGTGCTTGTGGGCTCGGCAATCGATGCTCCGAAAAAAATGAAAGCGTTTAGGCGCGCGCAAGAATCCCGCCGCGGCCGCCTTGGCGGATCTGTTGTTGGATAAGCGTGACAGCGTAGAGCAGGCCGTCGGGCGTCGGCGGGCAACCCGGCACGTACACGTCAACCGGAATGATCGTGTCGACACCCTGGACGATCGCATAGTTATCGAACACCCCGCCCGAGCTCGCGCAGGCGCCCATTGAGATCACCCATTTCGGGTCCGCCATCTGGTCGAATAAGCGCCGAATGATCGGACCCATCTTCCGACTGACGCGGCCCGAAACGATCATCAGGTCAGCTTGGCGTGGCGATGCGCGAAACACTTCGGAGCCGAGACGCGCGATGTCGTATTGTGGCGCCTGGACGCTCATCATCTCGATCGCGCAGCAGGCCAACCCCATCGTCAGCGGCCAGACGCTCGATGCCTGGGCCCAGCGCGCAACGTCGTCGATCTTGCCGAGCAAGAATTGCCCGGGCATCATCTCCACTGGAAACCGCCCTTGCGCCAGACGTACGCGTAGCCGATCGCAAGCACAACGACAAAGATGACCATTTCAATCAAACCCCAGGTGCGCAGCGCGTGCATTTGAACCGCCCACGGGTAGAACGATGCGGCTTCCACGTCGAAGATCACGAACAGCATTGCGGTCAGGTAAAAGCGGATCGGAAATCGGCCTGAGACGTCGGACGTCGGCTCGACGCCGCATTCATAGGCGTCGGACTTCGCCGCATTCGGCTTGCGTCGGGCGAACAGGCCAGGCACGGTGCAAAAGGCCAACGCCGCAAAAGCCGCCACGGCCAGGAATACCGCGACGGGAGCGTAGGGAGTCATCGCTTCTCCAAGTTTGGCAAGGGGCAAGGCGGTCCTCCGCCAAGAACCGTTTCCATCGATGGAAAGATTCGCCCCAGGCTTCCGGATAAACCAGTCCGTTTGTGCGCTAACGTTCGCTCTGACTTTTGGCGGATGCACGAATCCTAACGCGATCGGCGTGCAGGATTTCGGGTCCGTCACCGGCCGGGTGGTCAGCTCGAAGACCCAAGCGGGGCTCCCAGCGCTGGTCAGTGTCGGCAACCTCGCACGCCAAACCGACAACCAAGGCGGATTTGTCCTAGAGCGCATCCCGGTCGGCGCCAACCAAACGCTGCGCGTCAGCGCCGGGGGGTTCGTCACCCGCCAACTCGCCGTCTCGGTCATTAAGGATCAAGTCAGCGACGCCGCCATCATCGCCCTCGACCCAGTCGTCCCGTAACAACTTCTACGCCCAGATCGGGCAATGTGGCGGACGCGCTTTCGGCGCGGCGGTTGTTCGTTGTACGGACTGACACTCTGCTCAGACGGCGGAGCAGCGCGTAGTCGCTAGCGTTCGCCAATAACCGTCGACCGAGCGCCAAGGCCGAGCGCGAGATCCGTTTTCTGTGGGGAAGAGGCGCTTCGGCGCGGCGTTTACATTGCAGGCATGCTCACGCAATAGCCCGAGTTGTACCGATCGATCGACATCGAAACCGTACACCTGCAAAACGTCGTCGACATCACACTTGGTCGCGGCGCCGCAGGTGCTGGGTTGATTTGCTGTGGGCCGGGAACGACACTCACGATGGAACGGACGAGCGGCCACAGAGGTCGAGCATGGACCGCATTCGGGGTCTTCGCCGTTTTGGCGGCCTGCGGCGGAGGGGGCGCCGGAGGTGCTGGGCCGCCGCCAGCCGGCTCACAGCCAACCGGCTCACCGCCAACCGCCTCGGACGGCCCGTCGCCAGGAACCACGCCCAGTCCAACGCCTTCGAGCGGGACGACCACCGCGCCGCAGCGCTTCGGTACGTTGGCGCCTGGCTCGACGTTGCCGAGCGATGCTGCCTGCGCCACTGCGATTCGACACCGGCCGGAAAATAAACGCGTGAACGCTGTGAGCAACGCCACCCGCGGCTCGCAGCGCTTGCCGGCTGATTTTTTCGGCACCGCCGACGATCCGCGCGCGACCAGTGTGATTGCTCCACGCGTCAGCGGCAATTTTACCGGAACGACCGATGAAATCTTACAGTGGACTGCCTGCAAGTGGGGCATCGACGAAGACGTCGTGCGCGCGCAGGCCGCGATCGAATCGTGGTGGCGCCAGCCCACGCTTGGCGACTATGGAACCAATCCGACCCGTTGTCCGCCTGGCCACGGGCTGGGCGTCGACGGTACCGCCGGACAGTGCCCGGAGAGCTGGGGAATTCTTCAAAATCGCTACCCGTACGAGAGCGGGGCCTGGCCCGGCATCGCCACGTCGACCGCGTTTAACGCTGACACCGCATATGCTATCTGGCGAACCTGTTTCGAGGGCTACGAAGTTTGGCTCAACACCGTCGATCGCGGAAGCCAGTACGCCGCGGGCGACCAGTGGGGTTGCGTCGGTCGCTGGTTCGCCGGTCGCTGGCACACCGCCGGCGCCGACGGCTACGTGGTGAACGTACAAGCCTATTTGAACCAGCGCATTTGGGAGACACCGAACTTCCAAGAACCGTGAACGCAGCCCAAACGAATGTTGCTCGATCATCGAGCCGTTAGCGCAAACGTCGCGACGTAGAGCCGCTCACCCCCGCGGAATTGCAGCCACAGTTTGTACGTACCCGCCGCCGGCGCTTCGACCGGCAATCGCATCGTCGCCGGTATCGTTGCGCCTTCGGGAAGCTCCGCCATCGGTTTCTCGCTTATCGCGGAACCGGCGTGCATCATCGGCATGGAACCCGACATCGCCGGCATGGAGCCGGTTACCGGATGAACATGCACGTAGGCGAGGCTGGCGCCTTCAATAAAGACCGCATGCGCCGCGCCGCCGAGATACGCGCGCAGGTCGGTTGCCGGTCTTCCATTTCTAGTAATCGCGACGCTCAGCACCGTAGAACGGTTGGCGCTTATCGCTGACGTGTTGAGTCTGACCGTGTAAGGCCCAGCCTGGGCCCAGGTCGATGCTGCGCCGAAAATGGGTTGCGCCGGTTTCGGATCGCCAAACGGGACGTCAAAGCGAAAGACTTGCTGGGGTAGGCCGTGCGGCACGTCGTCGGCGTAGATGTGATAGGAGGCCGCGCGCGGCACCCGCAGATCGATCCGGAAATGGCCGTCGACGGCGAGCACGGGGTGGACATGGAGGAACGTTTGGAAATCGTCGCTGATAACGATGAGGTGGAGTTTTTTCTGCATCTCGGTATCGAAGTCACGGACATCGGAAGACGTCCTCGGCAGGGATTCCGCGAGATCGAGATGCGCCGCCAGCGGCGCGGCGTAGGTCACACTCAAGCGGGCATTAACCCGCTTTGCCCCGTGCGGCAGGGCGAACACCCCTTGGTACCGCGCGACGCGCAGCGGCGCTCCCGACGCGGTGGCAATCAAGATCAAGACGCCAATGGCCACCATGACGGGCCTCAAGGTTTTAACGTGCGAGTACGTAGCGTGCCACCTTCGTGCGAGATAGGAACCGTTTTGCATCGTCTATTGGAATCGCGAAACCGATCGCGCGTTCTTCTTCGAAGCGCGACTCAGCCAAGCCGATCACGGCGCCGGTCTCGCCGTCGAACACCGGGCCGCCACTTTCACCCGGGATCACCGGGATGTCGAGTTCGAGCGCGCCTTTCCGCAGGCCGGCAATGCGCCCTGAAAAAACGGAGGGCCCAACGCCAAGACCCTCTTCCTCGAAGGCATCAGGGATTGGAAAACCGACAATGCCGATCGTCGTTCCCGGTTCGAGTTGGGCTGACGATCCGAGCGGCACGACGGTGAGATCCGCGGCGCTCGTTTCGATCAGCGCTAGATCAACTTTCGCATCGCTGGCGATCACTTGGGCTGGGATAGCGCGACGTTCACCCAAGGTTACGCGCAGGCTTCGAGCGTCATGCACGACGTGCTCCAGTGTGAGCAGCTGACTCCCCCATGCCCCGCTCGCGATCACAATTGCGGTTCCAAAGGCATCCTCGAGTACGCCGTGTTTTTTTGGATCGCTGCTTGGGACGCGCAAGGTCAGCAACGCGACGCTCGGGCGAACAATCTTAAATGCGTGCACGAAGGGATCGTCGGAAGCCGACCGCCGCCGCCCACAGCCGAACGCCGCTCCGATGCTGATGCTCACCAGGAGCCGCAGCAGACCGCGGCGATCCAGGCCGTGCGCCACGGTCGTGCCGTGCACGACGCTCAATGTGGTCGCACGAAAGTGGCGATGTGCGAGCGCAGTTCTGACAGGCCGGCGCCGGTCCGCGCGCTGATCGTGATACCGTCGCCCGGCGGCGGGGCAACCCCGGCGGGCCGGGCGTCGCTCTTATTGAAGGCCAAGATCGTGGGCTTCGCTTCAAGATGCAGTTCCCGCAAGATCCCCTCGACGCTGGCGCGCTGCCGCGGCCAGTCGGAATTCGAACTGTCGATCACGTGCACGAGTACGTTTGCATCGTCGAGTTCCTCAAGTGTCGCGCGGAAAGCGCTGACGAGCTCGTGGGGCAGTTCGGTGATGAAGCCGACGGTGTCGGCAAGCCGAATGAAGACGTCGGGCGCAAGATATACCCGGCGCAACGTTGGGTCGAGGGTTGCGAACGGTTGATCGGCGACGAATGCGCCTGACCCGGTGGCATCGGAGTGCGCCAGCCGGTTTAGCAGCGACGATTTGCCGACATTGGTGTAGCCGACGAGCGCGACGAGTGGCGTGTCCCCCCCAGCCGGCGTGCGACGGTTGGCGCGCGCGGTCCGCACCTGATCGAGCGCGGCACGAATCGTCGAGATCCGCGCCTGAATGCGGCGGCGATCGACTTCGAGTTTCGTTTCGCCGGGGCCACGAGTACCGATTCCGCCGCCGAGCCTTGATAGTTCGGCGCTCGAGCCGATCAAGTTCGCCTGTCGGTGACGAAGCTGCGCCAGCTCAACCTGGAGCTTACCTTCACGACTACGCGCTCGCTGCGCGAAGATATCCAGGATCACCATCGTGCGATCGACGATCGCAAGTGGAATGATCTTCTCCAAATTCGTACGCTGGCGGGGCCGCAGATCGTTGAAGACGAACACGCTCGTCGCACCGGTCGTCTCCGCCAGCTCGGCGATCTCGCGAGCTTTTCCGCTGCCGACCAGCGTCGCCGGATCGACCGCATCGAGCCGTTGAACCACGTGACCAACGACCTGCGCGCCAGCGGCTTCGATGAGCGCTTCGAATTCGGCCAGCTCGGGTTCGAGCGGTCGACGCGGATCGCGCAGATCGACAGCGACGGCAAGGCCGCGTGGCTTCGCCGCCGCCACCGGGGTCGTGGGTTTACTACGAGCCACGCTGATGCGATCGCGCGATCAGCCACGCGAGCCCCTCGTTGTACCGCGGCCCGGGTCGTTCGAGGATGGCCGGATCGTTGAGAACGTAAACGCGCCCTTGTTGAACCGCGCGCAGCCCGTTCCATGGTGCCCGGCCGAGAACGCTTTGGAGCCCACTTGGGCGATCGGCGACGATCACGTCCGGTTGCAACGCGAGCAGCGCTTCCTCGCTGAATTGACCGTAAGCCACCGGTAACGCCGTCGCGGCATTACGTCCCCCGGCCAGCTCGATGAGGTGGGCAATGTACGAGCGATCGCCGGCCGTGTAGATCGGGGCGACGCCGAAGACCACAAAACACCGCGGGCGTTGGTCACGTCGCAGCGCCGGCACGGTGCGCTCGAGTGCGGACGTCCGAGCCCGCAATCGTGCGGCCAGCTCCCGCGCCTGATGCTGTCGACCGCTGATTTTCCCGAGCAGCGCGAGATCGTCAAAGAGATCGGCGAATGAATCGTCAGGCATCAGCTCAACGCGCAGACCAAGTCGTCGAACGTCGGCAACCAGCATCGCCTGCGCGCTGATTCCGACCACCGCATCAGGATGCAGTTTTAAAATACGTTCAGCATCAACCGACGACGCCGAACCGACGACCGGCAGCCGCCGCGCGGCCGGCGGATAGTCGGTAAACTGCGAAACCCCGACGACCTGCGAGCCGGCGCCGATCGCAAACAGGTCCTCGGTCAGCGACGGAACCAGCGAACCGATTCGAGGGCTTGCCGCCGCCGTGCCCGCGCCGCTCGCCAGCAGCGCGACGAACGTCAGGAAAGCGGCAAGCTGAACGATCGCCGGTGGTGGCATGCGCCAACGTTGCCCGCGCAAGGGACCCGCGCCTGTGTTGCGGTAAAGCGTGTCGGGGCTCGCGCGCGGGAAGCCGGTGAAAATCCGGCACGGTCGCGCCACTGTCAGCGGGGAGCCGCCGAATGCCACGATCGCGGGGCGGTGGGGAAGGCTTCGGCACGACGGCCATGATCCGCAAGTCAGGATATCGGGCAGTGTCTATGCGGCTGGACCACCGCACGAAGTGATCCGGTCCGACGTTCTAGAGGCAGTGTACGGGATCGGTTTCGACATCGTGAACATCCCGGGGGGCACCCGGATTCTGCGGGCTGCAGGGAAAACTCAGATTTAGGATGCGAACTCGGCCGGCTTTGGTAGGCTTGGCGATGGGCGGGCTTGCTGCGCTCATCGGCTGCGGAGGCAGTTCGACGTCGGTCCCCGCCGGGCCGACCGCGACGCCAATTGCAATTCCAATTGCAATTGCAACGACGGTGCCCACCTTGGGACCGCCGCTCCTCACGCAGGCAAATGGAGCTGTGACGACCCTGTCGTCGAACGGCACGAGCGGCTTTGGATCGACGGTTGTGCTGGGTTCAACCGCTGCAAACTTTATCGTCCAGGCGGCAACTCAGCCGACTCCGCCCAGCGGCAGTGGAAGTACGCTGCGCACGTTCGCCGTCACTGTCACGGAAACGGCCGGCATCGCGACGGGCGCCGCGCTGCGCCGGCCGGCAGCACAGCACGTCCATGATGTCGAACTGGATTCGCACCGTGACGTTCCGCGGAGCGCGTTCGAAGCGATCGAGCGGGCGATCGCGGCCCTTCCGCGCGGCCCGGCGGACGCGGCCCGCATCACCGCCGGCGCCAGCCGTTTGCCGAAGTTCAATCCCGGCGACACGCATGGCTTCGTCGTGGTCAACAGCACGATCGGGGGCGGGATCACCGGCAACACGCCACTGACGGCGACGTTGATGGCACAAAGCGCGCACGCCAACGTCTGGCTCGACAATGAAATTTTCAGTAACCCGACCGAATATGCAAGCGAGTATCCCAGCGGCGCGCTCGACTTCACGCTACTGGCAACGGAGTTCGACGGGTACTACACGACCGAGGCGCAGACCTTTGGCTCGCCGTTTGCACCAACGATGCCGACCAACTTCTTCCTCCAATGCGATGCTAACGGCACCGCCCTGCCGGCTTCGCTCTATCTCCCACAACCCGACACGACCGGCGCCGATCCCCATATCAACTTGGTTATCACCAAAAAGCTTGCTGGCAGCGGCGAAGGCGGCTACTTCTACACCGGCGATCTCTTCAATCAGCAGACGCTGAACTGTTTAAAAAATCAAGTTCCGGTGGTTCCACAAACCAATGGATTGCCGATGTTCGTCATGGCGAGCGACTACTACCCACTGCCCGGTCCGCCGGACGCCCCCATTTACAACGAGCCTTTTTGGAATGGCAGCGACGCCCCGCGAACGGCCGCACACGAGTTCCAGCACCTGATCCATTTTATCAATAAGTTCGTGGTGAACATCCATCCCGGAGCGCCGACACCGGCGATGGATCCGACCTGGATCGACGAAGGCGCATCGATGCTGGCAGAAGATCTTGCCGCCAACGGCATCATGATCGATACGCCCCGGTTCACGTACGAATTTCTGGGCGCGCCCGATCTCTATTCGCTCACCGCGTTCACGGGATACGTGCGCAGCCCGCTTTCGACCGATCCCAATGCGCCGTTTGGATTTTATTTGAACACAGCCGGGAACTACGGCCTGTCGTATCTGTTCATGCGCTATATATACGACCGCTTCGGACCGAGGGTCATCGCACAAGTGGTCCAGTCGCCCCTTGTCGGCGTAGCCAACATCGAAACGAGCACCGGCGAACCGTTCTCGCAGCTCTACGGCGAGTTCGTCAATGCGGTGGCGCTGCAGAATACCGGCGTGACCACGGATCCTCGCTATCGGTTTGCACCGCAGATCGTGTTGCGTGGACCGACCACGGTCACGTCGCGCGTGAAACCGTCGGGTAGCCGAGTCCTCAATTTCGCGGGCCCGCAGCCGCCGACCGCGTTCCTTGCCGGTGTTCCGAGCCCCCTTGTGTTGATGCCGGGAGGCTCGCTGGGTTTACAACTGATCGATGGTGCGACGGCGTACTTCGCACCGCAACCGACCGCTACCGGCGCGACTGTTCGAGCATTCACCAGCGGGGTCGCGGGTATTCAAGGCTCGCTGGTGCAAGGCGGTTATACACAGGGAGTGCCCTCGAACCCATAGTCCCCCACGGCGGGCTGCAAGCCCGATTCGTATTTTGGCCGAGATCGCCGTAGGATCGTTAGCCGTTTGTCGAACGACTATCGCTTCGTGGCCCGGAAACCAATCTGCATTGCGGCCCCGAGAAATCGACCGCCGCTTCACCGGACGCTGCTTCCGGCAGAGAACGTTTGCGATCGGCCCTACTGCAGGTAGATGGAGTTTTCTTTTGGCTAAGACACCACGCGAAGTCCTCGATCTGATCAAGAAAAATGACGTCAAGATAATCGATCTCAAGTTCGTCGACATGCCGGGAATGTGGCAGCATACAGGCGTCCCGGCCGATGCCTTCGACGAGGACGCCGTCACCGAAGGCATCGGATTCGACGGCTCGAGCATTCGCGGCTTCCAGGCAATTCACGAGTCCGACATGATCCTCAAGCCCGACGTTTCGACCGCCTACATGGACGAATTCCGATCTCATCCGACGCTTTCGATCATCTGCGACGTATGGGATCCGATCAAGAAAAGCGCCTACGATCGCGATCCGCGCTACATCGCCAAGCGCGCCGAGGAGTACCTGCGCAAGACGGGCATCGCCGATACCTCGTACTTTGGCCCCGAAGCCGAGTTCTACATCTTCGACAGCGTCGCGTACGAGAACCACGGACACTCGGTCGGCTATGCGATCGATTCGACTGAGGGTCACTGGAACAGCGGCGAACCCAATCAAGGTTACACGATCCGGCCAAAAGAGGGCTATTATCCGGTTCCACCGTCCGACAAACTCGCCGACATTCGGGCCGAGATGGCGCTGGCGCTCAAGGCTTGGGACATCGACGTCGAGATGCAACACCATGAAGTTGCCACTGCCGGCCAAGCCGAGATCGACTTCCGGTTTGATACCCTGCTGCAGACAGCCGACAACCTAATGACGTTCAAGTATGTCGTCAAGAATGTCGCCCACCGCCACGGCAAGACGGTGACGTTCATGCCCAAGCCGCTGTTCGGCGACAACGGGAGCGGAATGCACGTCCATCAGTCGCTCTGGAAGGGCGGCAAACCGCTTTTCTTCGATGCTAAGGGCTACGGCGAAGCATCGCAGATGATGTTGTATTACATAGGTGGCCTATTGACGCACATCGACTCGCTGCTGGCATTCTGTGCGCCAACGACTAATTCGTACAAGCGGCTCGTGCCGCACTACGAGGCTCCAGTCAACGTAGCATTTTCGGCTCGCAACCGGTCGGCCGCTATCCGGATCCCGATGTTCTATGCCGGCAATGCGAAAGCCAAGCGGCTCGAATTCCGGCCACCCGACCCGACGGCGAACCCCTACCTGGCGTTCGCCGCGCTATTGTGCGCTGGAATCGATGGCATCAAGCGCAAGATCGACCCGGTCAAAGCCGGCTTCGGCCCGCTCGATCAGAACATCTACGACCTAGCGCCTGAAGATGCCGCCAAGCTCCGGACAGTCCCCGGGTCGCTGCGCGAATCACTCGATGCGCTTGCAAACGATCGTGCCTACCTGACCGAAGGCGGCGTCTTCTCGCACGACTTCATTCAAAGTTGGATCGCCTACAAGCACGAGAAGGAACTCAAACCAGTCGAAATCCGGCCGCACCCTTATGAGTTTTTCTTGTACTATGACGCTTAAAGCGCCGCTAGCGGGGGGCCAAAGGCGAAATCGGCACGGGGTCTTCGCGCATCTCGCGGGTGTCACTCGATAAGACCCAGCCCCAGCGGTTGCGATAGGGGCCATGAGTGATCTTGAGGCCGACGAGATCCTCATCGTCGGCGGAGTACTTTGGACGGATAACTTTGGCGTGACAGGCGACGACGATCGCGCGCGTTCCCGGAACCGCCAGGGTCGTATGGTCGATGACCGAGCGTGTGTTCGCCCAATTACCGCCCGCATAGTCGATCAAACGCACGCGTGAATCCCATACGAACACGTTCGGATCGGGCGCATCCGATGCCAACACGATTCGGCCCCCGACGATCTGCGAACAGGCTGATCCTTGCCCCATTGTGGCCGCAACCGCCACTACCCACGCGACGAGAAGCCGCCGCAACGTCACGTTGCGTAGGCAGCGGACCGGTGCAGATTCAACCAGTTCGCGAAGTCAAGCGCGGTCATCGGGTGGCCGATGCGGAATCCTTGAACCGAATCACACCCCAGCGCCTGCAGCAGTTCGAATTGGCCCGTCGTTTCGACGCCTTTCGCGATCACGCGCCAACCCAGCGTCTTAGCAACCTTGATGGAACCCTCGGCGATCGCCGCCGCTGTCTTGCTCAGCGTGATCGACTCGACCAGCATCCGATCGAGTTTCACGGCGTCGATCGGTAGGTGTGCCAACGTCGAAAGCGCCGCTAGGCCGCCCTCGAAGTTGTCGAGGCTGATCGACATGCCACGAGCCTTGCACCGGCTCAGGAAATCGCCGATCTTGCCGCGGTCGCCGCGCAAGAGCGTTTCGGAAATCTCGACGCTGATCCGCGAAAAATCGATCGAATCGTTGTCGTCGGCAAGCACCGCATCAAAGTCTTCGGGATCGAACGAGGCCAAATTGACCTCGACCTGCATGGTCTTGCCGGCCAGATGCCAAGCGCGAATTTGGGTAGCGGCTTCGCGCAACACCCAGCGATCCAGGCTCCGGCGTTCCTCGGGCGAGCGGACGCTGGTGAGGATCCGCTCCGGTGCGAGCAAACCATGAAACGGGTGGACGCGCCGGATGAGCGCCTCGGCGGAGACGACGTCACTAGTAGCCAGTTCCAAGATCGGTTGATAGCACAACAGATAGCCGATCTCACCCGGCTCGAGCGCCAGGTCGGATGGTGGCGCCGCGCTCGAACCGGCGTCAATGCTGGCAGGATCGTGATAGTGCATGCGGGCCCGGCCGCCTTGTTTGGCCGAGTACATCGCTGCATCGGCGCAGGTCAGCAAATCGTCTCGCTCGGTCGCATCGTTGGGATAGACCGCCACCCCGACGCTGGCCGACAGCGCGAACCGATACTGCTCGACCAAGAACGGAAACGCCAGTACATTGGAAATCCGCTGCGCGACCTGTTCAATCTCCTCGCGCGAGGTGATTTGCGGCAGCACGATGCCGAACTCGTCGCCGCCGAGCCGGCCGATATATTCTTCGCGCCGCAGCGTCCGGCGCAAACGCTGGGCCATCTCAGCAAGCACTTTGTCACCGGCATGATGACCGACCGTGTCGTTGACCGACTTGAACCCGTCGACATCTAGGAATAGCATCGCTGTACGGCGGTGATGCCGCTCGGCGGCCGCCAGTGCTTCGTCGAGCCGCCCCAGAAACGCGGCTCGGTTGGGCAGCCCGGTTAGCGGGTCAGAAAACGCTAGGGCCTTGATCTGCTCGTCGTTCTCGCGCAAGCGAACGATCCGCCCGAGCGCGTCGACCAGTAACTCCAGATAACCTTCGTCCTCGGCGTTGAATGGCTGCGGCCGCGGTTGGGCCGACTGCAGCACGAGCACCCGGCGCACCTCGCCGACTTGGAATGGTGCCGCGATAAAACTGCGGATCCCGCCGGTCTGCACTTCGGCATTCGCGGCAGTGTCGGCATGTTCGTGAGTATCCTCGACCGCGTACGGGCGGCCGCGTTGCTGCACGAGTCCGGCCAGTGTCTCGGTTAGCGGGTGGCGCGCGTCGGCCAGATCGCGTTCACGATCCGACGCGAAATCGACGACGTACTCATGACCCTCGACACGCCCCAAGTTCGCCGACTCAAGATCGAGTCCGTGCACGCCTTCTTGCAAGATGAGCGTGGCCTGTTCGGCACCATCGAGCGCGTGTCGGACGACGACTTCCCACAGCGATTCTAACCGGCCGAGCCGCCGTTCCAGCGCGAGATCGACGACCGGCGGCTGACCGTCGACGGCCGCCGTATGCGAGGCCGGGAGCGTCGACCCATTCTTCGGCGCGGCTGTGCCGGCTGGCAACGGCTCGGCGAGAACGGGGCTGATCACTGCAAGCACCGCGCCCACCCGCACGAATGCTCCGGAGCGCAACGGCACGAGATGAACGCGGATTTCGCGTTCATTCCCCAAGCGCGTCGTCATCCTCGAACTGAAGTCGCGCGGCGTCACGTCGGCTAGTTCAGCCAAGACGTCGTCCGCGTCGCGCGCTAGAAGCTCGTCTTCACGCGTCTCGAAAAGGCGCGCCGCGGCGCCGTTGACGTAGAGCAAGGCCCGAGTCGACGGGTTGAAGACAAGCAAAGCATCTTCGCTGACGCTTGACTCGTCATTCGCGGACTGGGTCTGTTCGGACATCTCGATTCCCTACGTGTGCATGAGACCGGGGAAGGTCCGCCAGCCATGCAGCGGGTTAACCGAGGTGAGCTTCGGTTAATCGAGACAGCGAACGCTCCGTGTTCGGACCGCGAGTTTTACGCAGCCCCTCGAAGATACTCCCCGACGGTTTCCGGCCCCTGGCGAACGCGCCGCTCGGGCGAACCCATCCAGGCGATCACCAGCGCGGCAAATGAGGCACAGGCAGCGACGATCTCCATGTTCCCTCCGCGAGATTTCTTTGCACTAAGTTTACGCGGCTGGAGTCAAGAGGTCTGTCGCCCCTTGTTCAAGAGTATCGGCGACCGATTGGACAAATGGAGTTTTCGGGGGCGTCCGGGCTGCGCCCGCAGGGTCCAGGGCGCGACTTACAACCACGGACCAGCTGCGGGGCCATCGCTGGGCGCAGCCGCTGGCCCGCACCGACCCACCACCGTCGGGACCGGAGGCGTGGGGCTCAAAGGTAGCGGCTTGCCAGGGGCGCCGCCGGCGAAAGGGTCCCCGAGAGGCCCTGGCGGAGCCGCCTGACAAGCTTGGAGCCGTCCACGCACCGGCCGGCGACGGGTCCCAAGCCGGGTCCCGGTCCTTTTCGCGCTGCGGGTACCGGCAAGGGGCGATGCGAACCGCGCCGCTCATGGATTTTGCGCTGAACTCGGCGATTTTCAAAAGCTACGACGTCCGTGGAATCTACCCGACCGAGCTCAGCGACGAAACCGCGTACCGGATTGGTGCCGCGTTTGCCGAGTTCATCGGCGCCCAACCGATCGTCGTCGGTCGTGACATGCGCCCGTCGGGGACGGCACTGTTTGCGGCGCTGGCGCGCGGCGCTACCGAAGCCGGGTCAGATGTCACTGACATCGGGCAAGTCTCGACCGACGCCCTGTATTTCGCGGTCGGGAAATATGGCTTCGGCGGCGGCGTGATGATCACAGCTTCGCACAACCCAGCGCAATATAACGGCATGAAATTCACGCGCGAGCGAGCCGAAGCGCTGTCGCTCGAAGGCGGCCTGGCACAGATTCGCGATTGCATCGAAGCCGGCATCCCGAAAACCGCGCAGCGCCAAGGGTCGATTACGCAGCGCGATATCCTGGAGGATTTCGCCGAACATTGCCTCGGGTTTGTCGACCGCACGCGCATCAAACCGTTCCGTATCGCGATCGACGCGGGCAACGGAATGGCCGGGTTGACCGTGCCGGTCGTGTTTAAGCACCTCCCGTGCGAGGTGATCCCGCTCTTCTTCGAACTCGACGGTACGTTCCCGAACCACCCGGCCAGCCCCATCGAACCGGCCAATATGGTCGATCTTCAACGCGCGGTCCGTGAACATCAGTGCGACCTCGGCGCTGCATTCGACGGCGACGCCGATCGGATGTTCATCGTCGATGAAAAAGCGGGGCTCGTCGGCGGCGACATCGTCACGGCACTGGTCGGCCTGGGCACGCTCAAGCGATACCCCGGCGCGAAGATCCTCTACAACCTCATTTGCAGCCGCAGCGTTCCGGAAGCCATCGAACGCGCCGGCGGTATTCCGATCCGATCGCAAGTGGGCCACTCGCTCATCAAGAAAACGATGCGCGATCAGAATATCGTTTTCGGTGGCGAGCATTCGGGCCACTTTTACTTTCGCGACAACTGGTTCGCCGACTCTGGGATGATCGCCCTGATGCAGTGTCTTGAGGTTTTCAGCGAAGCCGGTAAACCAGTCAGCGAGGTGATCGCACCGATCGACCACCGTGTGCGCTCAGGAGAGATCAACAGCAAAGTCGCCGATATCCCGGCCAAACTAAAAGAATTGGAGGCACAGCACGCCGACGCTCAGATCGACCACCTCGACGGAGTAACGATCCAATATCCGCACTGGTGGATGAACGTGCGGCCCTCGAACACCGAGCCGCTTTTGCGGTTGAACGTGGAGGGCGACACGCGCGAACTGATGGAACACGGCCGCGACGAGGCACTCGCCCTCATTCGGCGTTGAGCGATTCCCGATCGAACTGGCACGCGTCGGTGCGCAGCGACGATCGAGTGCGGCAGCCTGCGCGGCGGAGCGCGATGCGGTCGGGCGGGCGCCCCGTGGAGCGAGTCCACGCGGTGCGTGAACGCTATGTTGTGGCACACGAGGATCACATCAGTCGCCTCGCCGAGCGTCAACGGCAAGCGAATTGTATCGACGTTGCAGCGCCCCCCCGCGAAAAGGTCCCCACCTTGGTAGCGTTATTGTGCGCTTATTCCGTCACCGTCGGCGCTTACTTTCCTGCTTTATGGGTGACGCCGATTGGTCGAGGTTCGGCTAGGTGGCACCCCGAAGGCGAACAGGCTGTGTCATCATCGTTCGTCCTTGGACCCGCGCGGCTAGCGCTGGGAACAGGCGACCTCCATTACGGGCGCATCGTCATCGAGCACGGGCGGATTACCGACATCATCGGTGGCGACGGACCGTCCGACATAGGCCTTCCGGCCCATACCACAATCGCTCCAGGAATGATCGACGTGCACACCAATGGTGCCGCCGATTTGCTCTTCAACCGCGATCAAGCGAACGCGGTCGACGTGGCAGCCGAAGAATATGCGTCCCACGGCGCCACTGGATTCGTCGCCGCCATCATGACCGCGCCATGGGAATCGATGCTTCATGCCGCCAGCGAGGTCGCCGAAGGCGCGCACGCACTGCTCGAACGGAGCAATGCTGGCGGCGCGCGGTGTCTCGGCATCCATTTCGAGGGTCCGTTCCTCAATGCAAAATTCCGCCGGGTACATCGCAACGACTGGATTGTCCCGGCCACCATCGACCGCGCCAAAGCCTTGATCGAATCATGTCGCGGCGCAATGGTGATGGTCACGATGGCGCCCGAAGCGGATGGTGTCGGGGAAGCGGCCCGCTTTTTCAGCGAACAAGGAATCATCTGCTCGGCGGGCCACACGTCGGCTCACTATCGCGAGGGCATCTTGGCGATCGGGCTGGGATTCCGCACGCTCACACATGCCTTTAACGGCATGCCGCCGCTCGATCACCGCGATCCATCAATCCTCGCCGCGTTCATTCAAGAGCCGCGAACCACCGTCCAGGTGATTTGTGATGGATATCATGTGGCGCCGGTAATGATCGACATTCTGTATCGGACGCTGCGCGAGCGCCTCGTGTTGGCGAGCGACTACATGGCGCCGACCGGTTCCGGCTACCGCATCGAGGGTGGGGTCGTGCGCAGCGAGGACGGTACGATTGCCGGTAGTGCGCTCTGTTGCGATCAAGCGGTGCGCAATTTGATGTCGTACGCGTCGATCCCATTCGAACGCGCGATCGTATGCGCCAGCAGCGCACCGGCGAAGTTGCTCGGACTCGAACGCGAAATGGGCACCATCGCACGCGGGCTACGCGCCGACCTGTCGATCTGGAACGACCAACACCGCGTATTCGCCACCGTCGTTGGAGGGCACATCGTCCACGGCCTCCAGCACTTCACACCGGCAACCCGGGCCGCAGTCTGAGCCCGGCCCTGAGCGGTACGCGCAGCGTTTAGCGGTTGTTTGGGCGCAGCCGGTTTGAGCGCGCCACGAATCGTTCGGAATATCCTCGACGGGGCCGCCGACTACCGGGAAGCTGCCGTCGCGCCAGCGTTCGCGGACATCGCGGATATCGAGCACAAGTTTCACCGCGCTCGAGTTCCGCCGCATCTCGTCGAAACCGGCCGTCCGAACCCGGCGTCATGATTGTCCCCCGGGTCGTCAGGCCGCTCCCCCGAGATATGCCGCTTGGACGACCTCGCTCGCCATCAGATTGGCGGATGAATCCTCGAAGGCGATCTTGCCGACCTCGAGGACGTACCCGCGCGCCGCGATCGCGAGCGCCTGACGGGCATTCTGTTCGATCAGGAGCACGGTGGTTCCGCGCGCATTGATCTCGCGGATGACGCCAAAGATCGTTTGAACCAAGATCGGCGATAGCCCCAGCGACGGCTCGTCGAACATCAACAGGCGCGGACGCGACATCAGTGCTCGCCCGATCGCCAACATCTGCTGCTCGCCGCCCGACAGCGTGCCCGCCTTCTGGGCGGTCCGTTCGCTGAGCCGCGGGAAGATCGCCAGTACCCGTTCGAAATCGACGGCGATCTCGGGTTCGGAACGACGGGTGTATGCCCCCAGTTCCAGGTTCTCGCGCACCGTCATCCGCGCGAACACTCGGCGACCTTCCGGTGAATGGCCGATCCCACGACGGACGATCTCGTCGGGTGTACAAGCGCGGATGTCGCGGCCGTCGAACCGGATCGACCCCCTGCTCGGACGGATGAGTCCGCTGATCGTGCGTAACGTCGTCGTCTTGCCGGCCCCGTTCGCGCCGATCAATGCCACAATTTCGCCCTCGTTCACTCGCAGCGACACGTCGCTGAGTGCTCGGATGCGCCCGTAATGCGCGTCGATGCCATCGACTTCTAATAGGGCCATGCGGCATCCAAGCTCTTCGAGGGCACTATGCTGCACCTTCAGCGCGACCGAGGTATGCCTCGATCACTCGTTCGTTCGTTCGTACTTCCTCGGGTGTTCCTTCGGCGATCGTCTCGCCGTGATCGAGGACCGTGATCCGCTCGCTGACGTTCATTACCAGCTGCATGTCGTGCTCGATCAAAAACACCGTCACACCGGTCGCGCGGATGCGCCGAACCAAGTCGACCAGCTCGCCCTTCTCGCGTGGATTCATTCCGGCCGCCGGCTCGTCCAACAGCAGCAACTTCGGCTCGGCAGCCAGCGCGCGCGCGATTTCCAACCGCCGCTGGTGCCCGTAGGGCAGGTTGCGCGCCTCGCCGTGGGCATCGCGTTCCAGACCGGCAAATCGCAGCAGTTCGAGAGCACGCTCGCGAACACGCCTTTCTTCGACCCGTTGGCGCGGCGTGTGCAGCAGCGAGTCCGCGAGGTCCGAGTGCATCTGCACGTGGCAACCGGTCATGACGTTGTCAAGCGCCGACATGAAGCCGAACAAGCGGATATTCTGAAACGTCCGAGCGATACCCAACGTCGTTACTTGATCGGTTCTCAGACCCACCAGCGACGTGCCCTCTAAGTCGATCGCGCCAGAGGTAGGTTCGTAGACGCCGGTGATCAGATTGAACACGGTCGATTTCCCAGCGCCGTTGGGGCCGATCATCGCGACGATGCTGCCGGCATCGATCGCAAACGAGAGATCGTTGACCGCGACGAGGCCCCCAAAGGTCTTCCGTACGTCGGTCAACCGAAAAAATGACATCTAATGTGCGCCGTAAGCCGCGGCGATTTGGTTAGGGCGCACTAGGCGCTCGGTTCGACCGCGGCGGCGTGCAGTTCGGCGCGGCGCTGACGGCTGGGAATAAGGCCTTCGGGTCGGAACAACATGATCGTGACCAAAATCACGCCGTAGAGCATGAAGCGGTAGCTCGTGAAGTCAACGTTCAAGCCGACGCCGTGCGCCAAATTCGTGGCTTGTGGTAACACGAAGATGTTGATGAACGAGAGCGCGAAGCTACCGACCATCACGCCAACGAGATTGCCCATGCCCCCAAGAACGAGCATCGACAGCACGAGCACGCTCACGTTGAACTGAAATTGGTCAGGGGAGACAAGCTGCAGCTTAGACGAATAGGCAACGCCGGCCAGGCCGCTGAACGACGCGCCCAGCGCGAAGGCCGAAAGCTTCGCAAACGTCGTGTTAATGCCCATGTGCCGGGCGGCGAGCTCGTCCTCCCGGATCGCCATCCAGGCGCGGCCCAGCCGGCTGTCGCGCAAATTCCGCGAGAGCCATACAGTCAGCGCAATCAGGCCCAGCATCAGATAGAAGTAGGGCACCGGATTGAATCCGAACGAGTGCCCGAACAAGGACGGTTGATCGAGCGAGCTGATGCCGTTGGGCCCGTTGGTGTACTGGGCGAGATTGAGGAATGTCTGCGGCACGATCTCCCCGAAGCCGAGGGTGACGATTGCGAGATAATCGCCCCGAAGGCGTAAGGTCGGCGCACCCAGCAGGATGCCGAAGATCGCCGCCACCATCGCCGCGACGAACAACATCACCCAAAATGGGATGTGAATGCCGAACTGCGGGCTGGCGAGCATGGCGAACGTGTACGATCCAATTGCAAAAAATGCCGCGTAGCCGAGGTCGAGCAAACCGGCGAAGCCGACCACGATGTTGAGGCCGAGGGCCAGGATCATGAATGCGCCCGCATCGGCCAGAAAATTGATGTGCGAGCCATTGCGATCCACCAGCGGGATCAGTGGAATCAGCAACAGCAGAAAGTAAGGCAGCAGCCTGCGCCAATTTGGTGGCACGCTCACACTTTATCCGGCAGCGATTCGCCGAGTAATCCCGACGGCCGGAAGATCAATACCAGCACCAGAACCGAGAAGACGACCACATTGCTCCACTGGTCCGAAATGATTTGCGTGGTTAGCGCCTCGATGATACCGATCAGGAAGCCGCCCAGCATTGCGCCGGCGAGGTTTCCGATGCCACCTAAGACGGCCGCGGTGAAAGCTTTGAGGCCGGCTGAAAATCCACTGAAGAACCAGGTCGTTCCATAGTAGACACCGCTCACGAACCCGGCGGCGCCGGCCAATGCACTACCGATGAGAAACGTGACGGCGATCGTCGTGTTGATGTTGATTCCCATCAGCTGCGCGGCATCACGGTCTTGGGCGGTGGCGCGCATCGCCTTGCCGATCTTTGTGTTGTAGACGAAGTACTGCAAACCGGCCATCATGACGATCGCCAGCACAACGACGGTCACTTGCTTCGTCGCGATCTCCACCGCACCGAGATGGAAGCTTGGATTGGGAATGAACTCCACGAACGGCACCGGCGATGGCCCGCGCCAGAGCTGCATGATGTTCTCCAGGATGAAGGAGACCCCGATCGCCGTGATGAGCGGGGCAAGTCGCGGCGCATTGCGCAGCCGTCGATACGCCAGCCGCTCGATTAAAACACCGACGATGCCGCATAAAATCATCGCCGCTACGACCGTCAACCCCACAACTCCAATGAGAGCGGCGCCGTGCAGCTCGCCGCTGACCCCCAGCCCGAGCAAAATGGCCAGCGAAAAGAACGTGCCCAGCGTATACACGTCGCCGTGGGCGAAATTGATCAGGCCGATGATTCCGTAGACCATCGTATACCCCAGCGCGATCAGCGCGTAAATAGCTCCGAGCGAGAGCCCGTTGACGAGTTGCTGGAGGAGTACGTCCACGCGCCGACTAGGGCTCTGTCGGCTCGGGCAGGTGAGCAATGCCGATTATTCTCGTCGAGTTCCAGGCGCCGTCGCCGGTCGGGCGCTGCGCGGCAGGTTCGCCTCCAGGCCGGCACGAGCGAGGTGCGCGAAATGACGAGCCGTTTGAGCGATGGCCGACGCTCAAACCGGCAAAAAAGGGCGAGGCCGAAGACCGTACAGTGGATTCGTGTTCGATACTCTGACGGGCTCCTATCGTCAGCTCTTTAGGTTAATTTGATTGACGAACTGGGTCTTGCCATCTTTGATCTTATACAAGCTCAGAATCGGCGCGGTTGTGTCACCGTTTGCATCGAACCCGACGTTACCGATCGGCGATTCGAAACCGCTTGTAGCTGCAACGTTTTTGAGAACGTCGGCCCGGGTCGGCATCTTGTTAGCGCCCGCTGCGAGCGACTTGTTGACCGCCGCGATCTCGATATTCGCGGCGGTGTAGGCGTTGGCGCTATACGGACCGACGTCTTCCTTGAACCGCTCTTTGTACGCGCTCACAAACGCTTTGGCGCTAGCGAGCTTCGACGTTTCGGGGGCGGCCACCGTATAAAATGAATTGTTCGCCATGGCACCGGTTTGCTTGACGAATTCAGCGTCGCTAATGCCGTCGCCGCCAAAATACGGAGTGGTTTTCATGCCAACGTCCGCCATCTGTTTTCGGAGCAATCCGCCGCCGCTCGCCGTCGTGCCTCCGAAGAAGATCATATCCGGCGCTTGACTCTTGATCTTCGTTAAAAGCGCTTTGAAATCTTGTTGACCTTTGGTGATGTGCTCGTGCCCCAGCGCGCTCCCCCCGCCAGCCTTGAACTGTTGCTCGAAGACATCGGCCAGGCCCTTGCCGTACGTTTCGTTGTCGTCGATGATGAACGCCTTCTTGAAACCGAGCGATTTGGCGAACTGCGCACCAGCCGCGCCCTGACGGTCGTCGGTCGTGCAGACTCGGAAGTACGCGTTCACGTCGGGATGCGCGGTCCGCAGTTTCTTGGCGTCGTCGCCTTTTGTCAGCCCAGTATTGGTATTCGACGGGCTAATCTGCGCAAGGCCGGCATCATTTGTAAGCGGGATCTCGGCCTTGGCGACGTTGGAGTTGAACGGCCCGACCATCGCCAAGACCGCGGTATCAGAGATAAACGTCTTGACGTTTTGCGCGCCTTGATTGGGATCGTGCACGCCCTGGACAGCGTCGTCCAGATCGCTGACCGCGAGCTTGAAGCCGCCCGGTAAGCCCTTGGCATTGGCCTGTTCCACGGCCAAGATCACGCCGTTACGGGTCGGGATGCCGTTCGAAGCATCGGCGCCGCTGACCGGCAAATCGACTCCGATTTTGATCGTGCCGCCATTCGACGAGGTCGACGATTGCGAGGTCGTCGTCGACGACGTGCAGCCCGCAACCAACACCGCTGCTGCCGCGATCGCGAAAAACCGACGAGCACCGTAAAAGCGCATGATCCTGCCTCCTGAACGCCAAGCTTTGGTGGCCGTTTGACTACTCCGCCCGCGCTGCCCTCCCTCCGGCGATCCGACCAGCGCGGGATCGAACGATCCGGCTCGACGCGCGATCCGCGCAGACGTCGTTACGCCACCGTCAGTTCGCGCACCGCAGCGGCGTTGAAGTAGGCGGCCTGCGGGTGGTGGATCACGATGGCTGCGGTCGACTGTTCGGGGACGATTTGGAACCCCTCGGTCAACTCGCAGCCAAGCACTCGCTCCACGTCTAGGAGCCGCCACACCAGCGCGTGCTGGGAAAGATCCGGGCATGCTCCGTAGCCCCACGAATAGCGCTTGCCGCGTTCCTCGGCGAGACCCAGTTCGCGGCGGATGCGGCGGTGCATCAGTTCGGCCAGAGCTTCGGCCGACTGGACGGAGAAGCCGTGTAAGAAGTAACTCTCGCTATAATCGGCGGCCTGCTGCAAGGCTTCGATCCGACCTGAAACTGCGCGTCCCACGGTGACGACTTGCAGCGCGATGACGTCGCTTCCCGCGCCGGCCTCGGGTTCGTGGAGATAATCAGCCAAGCACAAGTGTTCGCCACCGATCTGCCGCGCAAACGAAAAGCGGCCGAGCTCGCGCGAACGGTCGCTGGGATCGTAGACGATGACGTCGTCGCCGAGTCCCGCGGCGGGGAAGTACCCGTACAGGGCGCGTGGGGCGATGATCGATTCAGATTCCGTCCGGCGCTGATAGCGCTCCAAGCGGGGCGTGAATTCGTCGCGCACCAGCTGCTCCCAAGCTTCGCCCTTGACGTTTGCGCCGCCCCACGAGAGCCGAAACAGGCTCTTCAGATCGAAACACGGCCAAAGTTCACGCAAGTCGACGCTATCGACGAGCTGCGGGCCGAAGCGTGGCACCGCCGGGACGCTTGCGACCGCGAGCTGTGCGCGCGCGGATCGGGTCGCGACCGCCGCCGGCGCGCTTACTGAGCGGGCCGCGTCGCGCGCCCGCTCGGCTTCTTCGCGCCGCGCCCGTTCAAAGGCCCCGCGCCGTTGCGGTTCGCCAGTGAGTTGATCCATGATGTCGAGGCCCTCGAAGGCATCCTTCGCATAAAAAACGCCCGGCTCGAAGTAGCGGGTACTGCCGTCGCTGCCGTCGCCGGCGCTCGGAACGAATACGATCCGCCGTCCAAAATCGCGGTTGATCGCGGCACCACCGATCATTACCGGAAAAGCTAGCCCCCGCGCGGTCTGTTCGCCGAGGCAAATCGGCATTTGCTTGGAAGTCGAAACCAGCAGCGCCGACAGACCAATTGCATCGGCTTCCACCTCGACGGCCTTGTCGAGGATGGTGTTCATCGGAACTTGCTTGCCGAGATCGAACACGGTATAGCCGTTATTCGTAAGGATGGTGTTGACCAAGTTCTTGCCGATGTCGTGCACGTCGCCAAAGACCGTGGCCAGCACGACCTTGCCTTTGGTCGCGCCTTCCTTCTTCTCCAAGAACTGTTCGAGGTGAGCGACGGCTTTCTTCATCACTTCGGCTGATTGCAAGACGAACGGCAAAATCAACTCGCCCGACCCGAACTTGTCGCCAACTTCCTTCATCGCCGGCAGCAGCACATTGTTGAGCACGTCGACCGGATCCCGTCGCTGGAGCGCCTCGTCGATCTTCGCTTCGATACCGTCCTTGCGCCGGCGTAAAATCGCGTTGTGGATCCGCACTTCGACTGGGGCATCAAGATCTTCGGCAGCGGCGGCCATCGTCGCTTGAGCGGGCGACGCGGCACCTTCCCAGTGCTCGATCACGCGTTGTAACGCGTCGGGCCGGCGGTTCAAGACCAGGTCGTCGCAAAGTTCCCGCTCGACTGCGTTCAGCTCGGCGTAGGGCGTGATCTCCTTCGCATTTACGATTGCCATGTCGAGTCCGGCTTCGACGCAGTGATGGAGCATGACCGAATTCAGCGCCGCCCGCGCCGCCGGCTTTAGCCCGAAGCTCACATTGGAAACGCCCAACGAGGTCAGGACGCCCGGTAGCCGAGATTTGATGAGCCGAATGCCATCGATCGTCTCGACTGCCGACGTTAGAAACTCGGCATCGCCGGTCGCGAGCGTGAAGGTCAGATCGTCGAAGATCAGCGCTCCCGGGGGCAGACCGTATTCTTGCGTCACGATGTCATGGATGCGTTTGGCGACCTCGTATTTGCGCTCGGCGGTCTTTGCCATCCCGGTTTCGTCGATTGTCAAGGCGACCACCGCAGCGCCGTGCTCTTTGACCAGCGGCATCACTGAGTCTATGCGCAGCCGCCCGTTTTCTAGATTGATCGAATTCACGATCGGGCGCCCCGCGTAGATCTTCAGCGCGGCCTCGATGACCTTCGCCTCGGTCGAATCGATCATCAGCGGCGCTTCAACCGACTGCGCGAGCCGCTTGACGACGGTTGCCATCTGAACGTCTTCGTCGGTGCGTTCGGTCAGCGCCGTGCAGACGTCGAGAACGTGCGCACCCCCCTCGACCTGCTCGCGTCCGACGAGCATGATGTCATCGTAGTGCTCGCCGAGCAATAAGCGTTTGATTTTGCGCGAGCCTTGCGCGTTGATGCGCTCGCCGATGAGCAGCGGCGAGCCGTCTTGGCGCAGCGCAGTCGCCGTCATCGCTGACGCTGCGAATTGCAGCGGCTTGGGTTCCGGCATCCGGCCGACCCGGCCGCGCGCCACGTCGGCAAATGCGCGCACGTGGGCGGGCGTCGTGCCGCAACAGCCTCCGATCGCGTTTACGCCGAAGTCGCGCACGAACGCACCGAGTTCCCGGGCCATTTCTTCCGGCGTCTCGGGATAGATCGTTTCGCCTTTAGGGCCCATCAACGGCAAACCGGCATTCGGAATCACGGCCACGAAGCAGCGCGAATTCTCCACGAGGTAGCGGACCGCGTCGCGCATATGCGTCGGGCCGGTCGAACAGTTCAGGCCGATCACATCGATCGGCAACGCATCGAGCGTCGCGCAGACCGCGCGGATGTCGGTGCCCAACAACATTCGGCCGGTCACGTCGAGGGTCGCTTGGGCCTGAATTGGCACTCGCCGCAGGCCACGATCGAACTCGCGCACGATCCCGGCAATCGCGGCTTTCATCTCAAGCAGGTCTTGGCTCGTCTCAATCAACAGCAAATCGACGCCCCCGTCGACAAGATGGCGTGCCTGCTCGCCGTAGAGATCGGCTAATTGATCGAAGGTGATTTTTGAAAGCGCGGGGTCGCTGGACGATATCAACATCCCGGTTGGACCGAGCGAACCCGCGACGAAGCGTGGCCACTCGGCGGTCGTGAACTGGTCGGCGGCCGCGCGCGCGAGTTCAGCCGCCCGCCGGTTGATCTCGTCGGTTTTGGAACCGAGACCGTACTCGTCGAGCTTGAGGCGCGACGCCGTAAAGGAATCACTTTCGAGGACATCAGCGCCGGCGGCCAAGTACGCGTCGTGCACCGAACGGATCAGATCGGGGCGCGAGAGTACAAGCGCCTCGTTGCATCCGTGGTACCGCGCTCCACCAAAATCGTCGTCGGTGAGATTGCGCGCCATGACCTCAGTGCCCATTGCGCCGTCGAAGACGAGAACCCGGCGTTGCAGTGCCTGCAGGTACGGTTCCATTCCATCAAGGGTTTGGAAACGCGATCACCTCGGCCTCTAAGTAATAGTCCAAGATTCAAAATTTACGGATATTGGACAATATTTCGCTTCCTTGATAGCCTTGATTGGCGTGAAATCTGCACCGCAGCGCTACCTCGCTCTGGCCGAAGCAGTCGCCCGGCTGCATGAAGAGGTTTCGGATCTGCCTTCTTCAGCTAGCATAGTAAGCGAGCGAAGGACTCTTTTTATCGAGGAGATCCGGGCGTCAACCCGTCAAGCCGGCGCTCGGCTCTCGCCGGCGGACGTGCGCGCCCTCGTCGCGCGGGGTGTGACCTTAGGTCAATACCCGCTGAGCGACTACGTCCTGGTTGCCGGCTATGCATCGGGCGCTCGCTGGGTTGCCGAGCAGCCTGTTTTCATGGCGAACACACGTCGTCGGCCGTATTTGCGGCACGACGAAATCATCGGCTTACACGTCCGATCTCAATCCGGCGCTATCGGGGGACGTCCCGGCGCTTGGCGGCGCGAAACAATGCCGGCATTCGCCGGTGGAATGGTGCCGCCGCCGCCGTGGCTCGTTCCGCGGGACATCGATGCTTTCGTCGAGCGATTCGCTGGCGGCCCGACACTCGACGTATCTCCGCCGTTATGGGTTGCCGAGGCACACGCCCGGTTTGAGCGCATCCAGCCGTTTTCGGGCGCCAACGGCCTGGTCGGGCGACTGATTGCGAACCTCTTGCTGCGCCGGCTTGGCTATCCGCCATTTGCTATCGCCGCCGGTGCGAACTGGCGCTACCTGGAGGCGCTCCGCAAAGCCGATGGCGGCGACGGCTGGCCGCTCGCCAATCTGTTCGCGCGATCGCTGATGGCGAGTCTCGCCCGCCTCGTGGCGGCCGCAACTCCCGATGTTCCGCTCGTGCCGATTGCAGCGGCGGGTGACCCGGACCGCGCCTCACTCTACAAGGCCGCGCAGCGCGGTCGTCTCCGAACGGTGCGTCGCGGTGGCCGGCGCTATACCAGCGCCGCCTGGCTTGAGGCGTACCGTGCCTCTCGCTCGCGAGCCGGCCGTCCTCGCACGACGGGAGTCCACGCTGAACGCTAGGGTGCGCCCAGCAGCGCGGTCAGCGTGCGGCTGTTCGCAACCGCGTCGAGTTGGCGCACCGTCTCAACGATGTGCCGACGCCGTTCGGACGCGTATGCGATGCTTGCCAGACCTTCGAACTTCGCGATCACGTCATCCCAACTCATTGGCTTTTCGGGTTCGCCTTTCGGGGTGTCGCTGAGTTTACGGATTGTGCGACCGTTGACGCGCACTTCGACGGTTGCGGCCATGCGCGGGTAAAGGCGCTCAGCTACAGGATCTTCCCACACGCTAATACGTTCGATAAGGCCGCCGATCGCCGGATCGCCGAGCATCTTGTATTCGTCCCAGCCGTAGCGCCGGCGTAACAACGTTGCCGCGGCGCAGAAGTACATGCTGAACTGGCCGTCGACGATTCCTTGGGGCGCGCGTTTATGATCTTCCGGGATACCGACCAGGTCCATCCCCTTTCGACCAAGACCAATGCGCACGTGCTCAATCGAGTTCGGACTGAGCCCCTCCTCGGTCAAAATCTCAAGCAATAGGTCGATTGCAGCATGCGTGAACCGGCAACTCGGATACGGCTTGAATGCGGTCTCATCGATTGCGAACCGGTCGCCGAGCATCTCGGTCAGCTGACTCGGGTTTGCACCGTCGGTATACCCCCGAAAGAATCCGCTGCGACCTTCGAGCGGCTGGCTCGCGCCTTGCGCGCCGGCCTTCGCCAGCCGATATGCCAAAATTGCGTTGTGGGCGGTGAAGCCGACGTGCAAACGTTTATTCCAAGCGCCGTTGTCGAGAAACTGTAGCGAACCCGCGGCTTGACTGCCGTTGATGCCGAAGGCATGTTCGAGCAGCGCTCCACTGGCGCCGGCGACGTTGGCGACTGCTGCCGTAGAACCAAACGTGCCCGCGGTGGCCGTCGGATGGAATCCGCGATCGTATTGGCCGTGGGGCGTCGCGGCCTCGCTAATCCGGACGCTCACATCGTAACCGGCGACAATCGCCGCAATAAGCCGTTCACCCGATGCGCCAAGTTCCTCGGCGATGGCCAGCGCCGACGGAATCAGCGGCGCTCCGGGATGGATTGAGCCACCGACGTGCGTGTCGTCGAAATCGAGCGTGTGGGCGAATGTGGCATTGAGCAGCGCCGCATAGTGCGGCTGGTAATGCGCGCCTACTCCGATTCCGACGGCCCGGCCCGGCCCACCGAGCGCGTCGACGACCGAACGCACGACGGCGCTCGATCCCGGTTCGCCGGCCGCACGGATCGCGATCCCGAGCACATCGAGGACGGCCTTTTTCGTTTGCTCGATCGTCGCCGCCGGCAGCTCGGAGAACGTTAGCTGGGTCGCGTATTCAGCCATCCGTCGGCTGAGCATTATGGGCGTGTTCGTCGCCGTAATCATATCAGGGCCATTCGCTGGCTGCGCCCCAGGGGGCCTACAACGACCATCGGCACCACGTTCACAATGAGCCAGGGCCGGCTGCAACGAACGCAGGCCTCGGAGGTAGGCTATGTCCATGGTGCGGGCTCACCGGCATGTCGATCGCGCGTTTGTGCCCGATCCCCGTTGGCGCGTTCCGGGGGTCCGTCCCTGCCCAGTGTCGGCCCCCCAATCCGGCGCGCCGTCCCTGTGATCAAATGACGGCCATCGTCCAAACGAACGGACTTAGCAAATCCTTCGCCGGCTACAAGGCCGTCGATAACGTTACGATCGCCATCGAACAGGGGACCATTCACGCAATCATTGGGCCGAATGGCGCCGGAAAAACGACGCTGTTCAATCTTCTGTCGGGATTCGTGACGCCGACCAGCGGAACGATAGCGCTGTTCGATCGCGACATCACGGGCATCCAACCGGCGAACATCGCCCGAATGGGAATGGTGCGCAGCTTTCAGATCAATAGCATCTTCACGCATCTAAGCGTGCTGGACAACGTGAAGGTCTCACTCGAATCGAAGACCGAGCTGCCGTACCGTTTTTGGCTCAGCGCCAAAGCGACCGACCGGTTCAACGATCGTGCTCGAGAGTTGCTCGCTGACGTCGGGCTCGCGGGGCAAGAGACGTTACTGGCCGCGCAACTGTCGTACGGCCGCAAGCGCGCGCTCGAGCTCGCTATCTCACTCGCGCAGGATCCGCAGATTTTACTCCTGGATGAACCGACGGCCGGCATGGGAACCGAAGACGTCGGGCGGATCACGCAATTGATCAGACGGGTCGCCGGCGGCCGAACCGTCGTGTTGGTCGAGCACAATCTCAGCGTCGTCGCCGATCTCTCCGACCGCATCACCGTCCTGCAGCGCGGCAAGGTGCTCGTCGAAGGGCCGTATACGCAGGTTCGCGCGGATCAGCGTGTGATCGATGCGTATTTGGGCGGCATCCATGCTTGAAACGCGCAACCTTAACGCGTACTACGACGAGAGTCACGTGTTGCGAGGCGTCGACCTCAACGTCCAGCGCGGCGAGGTCGTCACCCTGGTCGGCCGCAACGGCGCCGGGAAAACGACGACGCTCAAATGCATCATGGGGATCGTCCGCCAACGTTCCGGCGAGGTGATCTTTGAGGGCCAATCGCTCATGCGATTGACCTCCGACAAAGTTGCTCGTTGCGGCGTCGGGTTCGTTCCCGAAGAACGCGGGATCTATTCGACGTTGACGGTCACCGAAAACCTTACCTTGCCGCCGGTGGTCGGCGATGCGGCATGGCCGCTCGATCGCATCTACGGGCTTTTTCCGATTCTCAAAGAACGCGGCAGGACGTTGGGGACGATGCTATCGGGTGGCGAACAGCAGATGCTCGCGATCGCGCGCGTCTTGCGCAGCGGTTCACGGCTGATTCTCCTCGACGAGCCGACCGAAGGGCTCGCTCCGGTCATCGTCAGCGCAATCGGCGAATTGATTCTCGAGATCAAGAAGGCCGGCGTCACGGTTTTACTGGTCGAACAGAACATTCGCTTCGCGACACGCGTCGCCGACCGCCACTATCTCATGGTCCACGGAAAAATCGTTGAGTCGCTCACCAACAGCGAAGTCAAAGAACGCGAAACGGATTTGCTGGCTCACCTCGGAGTTTAGCTGGTTTGGCGGCCGGTAATGCGCACGAAGCCGAATTGCCGCAGCAGCGCCGTGTTCGTCTCCAAAAAGGCGAGGAAGCGCGACAAGGCCGGGGTGGCTGGGCCATTGGTAACCAGGTGCTCGTAGGCCCAAAACCGATAGGCGCCACGGAGGATGTTTTCATCGGTCGGGGCGACGCCGTCGACGCTGATGAGCTTGAGGCCAGCGGCTTGGAACGCCGCCCGATTACCGTAGGCGATCGCGCCCGGTGCAGTCTGCAAATCGCTGATCACATTGCTGGTTGCTTCGTCGACGATTGTTGGTGTTCCAAGAGGTTCGCCACCGAGCAACGCTCGAACGAACAGGTCGCGAATACCCGAACTCGGGGTCCGGTCGATCGTCACGATCGGCAGGCTCGCTCCCCCTACCTCATTCCAGGCGCCGATCTTTCCGCCAAAGATGTCACGCAGTTGTCGGATCGAGAGATCACTGACGCCGGCATTCGCCCCCACCGCAACGACGAACGGGATAATCGCTATTCTATGGTCAGCCAACTCCGCGGATTCGGGCGCAATGTCCGAGGCCGCCAAGTCGATCGACCTGGTGGCGAGGCGTGCGAGCGCCCCCCGCGATCCCCCACCTTCGACGGAAACCGTGACCTCGGGGTGAGTCGCCGCATACACGCGCGCCGCCTCCCGCAACAGCGGCAGGAGCGCCGTCGATCCGGCGATTGAGATCGCCGTCTCGGCGGCTCGCGCGTCGCCGCCGCCGGCCGCAGCAATCGCGAACGCCATTACCAGCCCGGCGGCTCGCCGGACATATTTCGCGACCGAGCGATCAGTTTTCATGTGGCAGACACGCCGCTCCCCTCGGGGACCAAACGGTCGGGGCGTTCTTCGTCTTGCACCAAGAGCACCTTGGGCACAAATGCGCGGTGCAGAATCTCGCCGACGATGCCACGCCGGGCGACCAAGATCACGACCGCGAAAATGAATCCCATCACGACGTTGGTCTTGTCGCCGATGGCCGTCTTCGAAACGTAGTAGTCCAACGCTTCGAACAAGCCGGCACCGACCATCGGACCGAAGATCGTGCCGATGCCGCCCAAGATCGTCATCATCACGATCTTGCCTGACGTGTGCCAATCGACGCCATCGAGACCCGATAGCTTGTTGCCGATCGCGTACAGCGAACCGGCCAGACCGGCCAGCCCACCGGACATCGTGAACGCCGCCAGTTTAAAGCGCTCGGTATTGTAGCCAATGCTTCGGGCGCGCTGTTCGTTTTCGCGCATTGCAGCCAGCACCGCGCCGAACGGCGAGGTCACGACCCGAATCGCAAATACCGTTACAACGACCGCGATCCCCAAGACGACGTAGTAGTAGGCTCGGTCGTTTTCGAGCGCTAGACCGAAGATCGTCCCGCGGGTCGCAATTTGCACACCGTTTTCACCGCCGGTCAAGCTGACGAGCTGAAACGCCATAAAATACTGGATCTCCGCGATGGCCAAAGTGATCATCGCGAAGTAAATCCCAGTTCGACGAATGGCGAGGGCACCGACGATGACGGCCAAGACCAGCGCGTAGAGCGTGCCGGCGAGCAAAGCCAGCAGGAACGAGTGCGTTGCGTGCGCGATGAGGATCGTCGCCGTGTAGCCGCCGCCGCCCCAAAACAGCGCGTGGCCGAATGACAGCAGGCCGGTGAACCCGAGCAGCAAATCGAAGGCGACAGCCGCCAGCGCGAAGCACAACAGGTCGATGGCGAACACCGGATACACGCCGGGCAGGTACGGCAGCACGAGGCCGATTCCGAACAAGATCACACCGGCGACCAAACCACGCCGGCCGTGGATCTGCGCGATTCTCATCGGGTTCGCTCGGGAATGCCGAACAAACCCGCGGGCCGGAACAAGATCACCACGACCATCACGATGAAGATCAGCGTGCTGGAGATCGGGGGATAGAACACCGGGCCGACGATCGAGATGATGCCCAATGCGAACCCCGCCAGGATCGATCCGAGGATCGAGCCCATCCCGCCGATGACGACGATCGCAAATGTGTTGATAATGATCGTGTCGCCCATCGTCGGCGTAACGTTGGTACTGGGCGCATTGAGCACGCCGGCGAAGGCCGCCAGCGCGACCCCGAATGCGAACACCCCGCTGATCAGCCGGCTCGTGTCGATCCCGAACGCCCGCGTCAGCACCGGATCTTCGGTTGCCGCCCGAATGCGCGCCCCAAGCGGCGAACGCTCGATCAGATAGTACACGGCGATGCACACGATGACGCACACGGCGATCACGAACAAGCGGTAGGTCGGGTATTGGGTGAAGCCCAGATTTGTCGTTCCTGCCAATATGGCTGGCGCTTCATACGGCGAGCCGAGCGCACCCGCGGCCAGGCGCATCCCATCTTCGATCATGAGCACCAACGCGAACGTGAACAACAAATTATATAGCGGGTCTAAATTGTAGAGCCGCCGCAGAAATATCGTCTCGAGCGCGAAGCCGATCGCCGCCACCACGATCGGTCCGATGATCAAAGCGGCGAAAAACGGTAAGTGAAAGACTTGCGCTCCATAGTACGCGACGAACGCTCCGAGCATGTACATGACGCCATGGGCGAAGTTCACAATCCGAAGCATGCCGAAGATGATGCTAAGCCCTAGCGCCAGCAGCGCGAAGAAGCCCCCTTGGACAAATCCGTTAAAGAGTTGTATTCCGAGGTACTCGGGCGATATCGTTGCCTGCACGATTAACGGGTTCAGCACGATCGATTCTCCCAGTGGCGCCAACGTTTCAGCCTATGGCAAGGGCCGGCGCTTCACACCGGCCCAGTTGCTCCATCACTCCTCGAAGCGGGGTGCGCTTATTACCAGTCCTTCTTACAGGTTGACTCCGATTCCGGCCGGAACGCTCGCGCCGGGGCTATTGTTTGGACGACCTTGAACCATGCATGCGGCTCTTTCACCTGTTCCTTGGGCAGAACGTCCACGATGTACATTTCGTGGACGACCCGATGGTCACGCCCGCGCCACTCGGCGCCTTTAGCATAGAAGTCACTGAATTGGCGGCCGTCGAGGTACGCTACGATCTTGTCCGCGTCGACGGAACCCGTCGCCTTGATCGCATTCAACCACTGAATCGTCGCCGAATAGTCGGCCGCCTGAATGTCGGTCGGTCGCAGACCGCGCATTCGCTTGGAATATTTGTCGGCCCAAGCGCGTGACTCTTTATCCTTATTCCAATACCACGACGTTGTGATCCGCGAGCCGGCAAAGACGTCCGGCAAGGCATCGACGTCGGAAAGGAATAGCAGCCCGACAGCCACTTTCATCACTTTGTCGACGCCGAACTGCTTGACTTGTTTCATCGTGTTCACGGTATCGGCGCCGGCGTTGAAAACGCCGAGCACTTGCGGCTTGGCCTCCTTCGCGGCCAATAGGTACGATGAAAAATCGGTGTTGCCGAGCGGAATCAGATCCGAATGGACGAACTTTCCGCCGCGCGACTGTACCGCCGACGTGAAGTCGGCGAGCATCTGCTGGCCAAACGCGTAGTTGGGGACGATCCCGTACCAGGTTTTTCCGTTGGGCCCGCTGGCGATGTTGCGACCGGTCGAGACGGCGAGCGCATAGGTGTCGTAGGCGTAGTGATACGTGTATTTGCTGCAACTGGCGCCGGTGAGCGCCGAACTGGCAGCGCCGGTAACGATGACAAGCTTCTTTTTTTCTTTGCCGACGGCGCTGACGGCGAGCGCCACCGCCGAGTTGGTCTCGTCGAGCGCGAGTTCCGCCCCGCTATCGAACGCTTCGCGCGCCTTGCTGCCGGATTCCGGGCCATTGTTACGATGGTCGATGGCCACCACCTCGACCGTTCGGCCGAGCACTTTTCCGCCGAAATCTTCGACGGCCATCTTGGTTGCTTCGACCGCGCCCTGACCGGCCAGGGCGGCATAGACCCCCGACATATCGGTGATCACCGCGATCTTGATCGGACCCGATTGGGCCTCGGTGCGCAACGGCGCGGCGGCGGAGGTGAGAATCCCCGCAACGGTGGCGAGAGCCAACCATAAACGAAGCTGTTTCACGCAAATCCCTTCTGCAGCGTGGGAAAAAAATCCCGCGAGGAGAGCAAAGACGTGGGCGGACCTTTCAGCAGGGTTGGGCCGGACCCTTCCGACGCTTGCTGCTAGCGAACCGGCACGTCCGCAGCGCCGGCCGCCACCGGTACGTCGCTCGCCTGCCCGCGCGCTCGGCCGTTCGGCGACGGCCGCCGTCGGCCGCCCAGCCGCGCTTCGGCTTCGACGATCAGCACGTACAGCACTGGGACCACGACCAGGTTGAGCGCGGTCGAGATCAGCATGCCGCCGAAAACGGTCGTGCCCAGTGAATTGCGCGCGGCCGCACCATCCCCGGTGGCGATGACGAGCGGAAAGATCCCTAAGATGAACGCGATCGACGTCATCAGGATCGGCCGCAAGCGAGTCAACGCCGCTTGACGCACGGCGGCGACGGGGTCCAGGCCCTGACGGCGAAGCTGATTGGCAAACTCGACGATCAAGATCGCGTTCTTGCTGGCCAGCCCGACCAGCATGACGTAACCAACTTGCGCGTAGACGTCGCTGATGCCGACTTGGTGCGGCAGAAAGGAACGCAGGGTGAGCGCACCCTGCGCGCCCAGGATTGCCAGCGGCACCGCCAACAGGATGATCAACGGATCGATGAAGCTCTCGTACTGCGCCGCCAGCACGAGGTACGTGAACACGATGCCGAACAGGAATATCATCGCAGCTTGCGAGCCGCCCTCGATCTGCTCGCGCGAAATCCCGCTCCATTCGTGCGTGAGCGTCGGCGACAGGTGCGTCGCAAGTTTCTCCATTTCGGCGATGGCATCACCCGACCCGTAACCCGGTCCCGGCGCGCCGTTGAGTTCCACCGAGCGGAACAGGTTGAAATGACTGATCGTCGGCGAGGTCTTCTCAAGGTGCATCGTCATCAACGATGCCAGCGGAACGGCGGCGCCCTGATCGTTGCGAACGTAGATCTTCTGGAAGTCGGCGATACTCTGCCGAAACGGGGTGTCGGCCTGGACGTAGACACGATACGACCGGCTTAGAAAATCGAAGTCGTTCACGTACACCGAGCCGAGATACACCTGCATCGTCGTGAAGATGTTGTTCAGCGGAATGCCCAAACTGCGCGCCCGATCCCGATCGACATTCGCGACGACCTGCGGGCTGTTGACGCTGAACGTCGTGTACACGCGGCTGAGCTTGGGATCGCGGGCCGCCATGCCCATCAGAGCATAGGCATTGCCAGCCAGCGCTGGCAGACCAAGGCTTGCCCGATCCTGTAATTCGAAGGCGATCCCGCCCTGAAATCCTAGCCCCTGGATGGCCGGCGGATTGATCGGAAAGGCCTGGGTATCGGTCAGCATCGACAGACGACCGAAAAGCCGGCCGATCAGCGCGCCGACCGAATGCGGTCCGCTGCCTCGCTCGGCGACCGGGGTTAGCCGGATGAACATGAGCGCCTTGTTCGAGCCGTTACCGGTAAAGCCGAAGCCGCCGACGTCAAAGATATCAATGACCTCAGGTTGGGCCTTGAGAATCGCTTCGACGTTCCGCCGGGAGGCCAGCATCTGATCGGCCGATGTTCCCTCGGGGCTCTGCATGCTGACGATGATGAACCCCTGGTCCTCATCGGGGACGAACCCCGTCGGCGTTCGCCCGAACAGGAGCCACGTCGCCGCCAGGCCCACGAGGAACAGCGTGACAACCAGCCCACGCGCCCGAATGACGCGCGGCAAAAGGCCGCGATAGAATGAACGGGTCGCGTTGATGCTGTCGTTCACGACGCCGAAGAAGCCACGGCGCCGTTCATCGTGCGGTCGTAAGAATAACGTCGAGAGCACCGGCGTTAAGGTCAGCGCGATGAATAGCGAGATCGTGACCGAGCACGCGATCGTCAGCGCGAATTGCTTGTACAGCAATCCGGTGGTTCCCGGAAAGAACGCGACCGGAATAAAGACCGACAACAAAACCAGCGAGGTGGCCACCACGGCGCTGGTAATCTCGACCATCGCGCCGTGCGCCGCCTCAAAGGGCGGCAGCTTCTTTTCCTGGATGAAGCGCGCGATGTTCTCCATAACGACGATCGCATCGTCGACGACTAGGCCGGTGGCGAGTGTCAATCCGAACAACGTTAGCGTATTGATTGAGAATCCTAGCGCTTTCATCAGCGCGAACGTACCGATCAGCGAGATCGGAATCGTGATCGCGGGAATCAACGTCGTGCGCCAATCCTGCAAGAACAGGAAGATCACCCCGATCACCAAGGCGATCGCGATCAGCAAGGTGATCATGACGTCGCGGATCGAGTTGCGGACGAATTCGGTGGCATCGAAGGCGACCTTATAGTGCATCCCCGGGGGAAACGCTGCGATAGCCGCGCCATCGTGGCCAACACCTGCTTTGAGATATCGAGGGCGTTGCCGGCGGGAAGCTGCTGCACCCCGATGCCGACTGCATCCTGGCCGTCGAATTTAAGATTGGTCGCGCAGTTTTCGGCCCCAATCTCGACCCGGCCGATATCGGCGACTCGCACGTGCCCGCCGTCCGGGGTTGCATTAAGGATGACGTTGCGAAACTCTTCAGGGTTGTGCAGGCGGCCGGTTGCTCGCACAGAGTATTCGTAAAGTTGATGCCCGCTGGTCGGCGGGCTACCGATTTTGCCGGCCGCCACCTGGACGTTTTGATCTTGAAGCGCGGCAACGACATCGCCGGCGGTCAGCCCGTTGTCGGCCAACCGCCGCGGATCGACCCACAGCCGCATCGCGTACTTGCGCTCGCCGAAGATGATCACATTGCCGACGCCCGGAATGCGCTGCAAGGCGTCCCGCACGTTGAGGTCGACGTAGTTGCTCACCGCAATGGCGCTGAAGTTGGGGTCGTCCGACCAGACGCCAAGCGCCATGATGAACGAGCCGGAGTTCTTGCGGACGGTGACCCCGGTCAACTTGACTTCGTTCGGAAGCCGGCCCACAGCGGCGTTGACGGCATTTTGCACATCGTTGGCAGCCGCGTCGAGGTCGCGATCCAAATTGAACACGACCGTGATCGAACTTGAACCGTCGTTGCCGCTCGTCGACGAGATATAGCGCATGCCCTGGACGCCGTTGATTGCCTGTTCCAACGGCGTCGTCACGGACGCCTCGACGGCTTCGGCACCCGCGCCGGTGTAATTCGCCGAGACCGAAACCGTCGGCGGGGCGATTTTCGGAAACTGCGCAATCGGCAAGCTCGGAAT